>Ga0325403_1001790_pt1 | contig 18359 bp, 13 predicted proteins | sample PopdelMetagenome_19_FD_205665 | JGI IMG/M metagenome (GOLD analysis project Ga0325403, IMG submission 205665) | Populus deltoides microbial communities from Bellville, Georgia, United States - Xylem-PdKOR-R4 | ecosystem: Host-associated > Plants > Phyllosphere > Stem > Wood/Secondary xylem...
CCATCTCGTTCAACCCTTTGGAGATGCGACGTTCAGGGGCCAATGTTTATGAACCATTGTCTTAACCTGGCTCGAACTAGAGTAGGAGATTTGGGTGGCTAGAACATGGATGAAACCCCAAGATACCTCTATCTGAATGAATCTGAAGGATACATGACACCCCAACCAATTCTCCAGTTCGATATATATTTAAGTTATATGCATTACAAATTCAGAATACTTTACAGTTATCACTAGCTTCTTTACAAATTTAGAATACTTTATTATTTTGCTATGTCACGAAAAATAACTTATTAATATTTTAATTATTTTTTTCAAGTTTATTAAACGAATAGAAAGCAAATCTTATAAATAAAAAAGTTGAAAGATGATGAAATTAAAAAAAAATTATTTCAAATAAAATAAATAGCAATAAAAAATAAAAATCAAAGTTGATTTAAAAATCAAATCAAATCAAGTTCTAAAAGTCAAAATTGAAAAAAAAAAGATTCAGAACAAATTATATAGCAATAAAAAGATTGATTGTCAAATTTGATATAATCAATAAATAAAAGAGAAAAAAAATTTACAATTTCTAGAAAGTATATTCTGTCCAAAATAAAAGAAAAATATTTTTCTAAAAACTAAGCCAGATTATCAGAAATAATTATTAGTATCAGTGATAAAAATTAGTATCAGTAATAAAAATAGACGACATCAATTTCTGTCAGTCAAATTATCAGAAATAATTATCGATGGATATACTAGTAGATAAACTGGTAGTCATATTTTGTGTCTAACTATTTGATTAACCAACAAAATTATTAACAATCATGTTCTATTGATGAATCTGTCGGTATATATCAAAACAGTAAACAACTCTGTAGTTTTTTGAGTAAAATGGGTATGTTGTCCCGATGGAATAGCCAACAGATTTTTTATGTTCGTCGGTGATTTCATCGTTGGTTTAGTAATTTTTTTAATGCTATCAAACAATTTGAAATTAAAACAACATTAAAAAAAATTAACTTGAAGAACACATTTAATATTATTAATTTAACTATAAAAAACAATTACAAATTATTATAAATATTAATAAGAAGTTGCAGATGAAGGTGAAGGGGAAGGAAAATCTCGTAAAGGTCTATAAGGAGAAGGATAATGACTGGATAGGTATGTCATCATCTCTTCCCATTGCTTCTTTCTTTGTTATTTATACTTTGCCTCTATTTTAACCCTTGGAACACCAATTTCTTGTTCAAGCAACTCCTCAATGGTTGGTTATGGGTGACTTGCGTCAAATTATGGGGTGTCTATGGTCGAGACACTATAGTTCGACCTCATATCTCAAGTTGTAGTCATAGAATTACCATAAACTTGAATCCTATTTGGACCACTGATTACTTCAGCCTCTAACCACAACTATTGATTGTATTCCAGATGGGTGGAAGGGTCCTCCATTTGTTTGGAATGCATGTCAGCGTTATATTATTTCTACATAACAAAATAAACAAGTCAAAGATATGGATAAAAAAAATTTAGTCCAAACAATGTACATAAGGATTCAAAGTTTACTTACAATAAACGTCCCAGCTCAACTGCACATGAATTGTTGCATTCCTTTATGTTTATCCTCCCTCCGTATATGTATTTTTATGTATAACCCTATCAGAGTCAGATTACCTTTAAGCTATGTAGCCTGTAAAATAAATCATTAGTTAAATATTATCACAAATAATAACTATCATTTTAAGAAAAATACTTAAAAATAAAACAGACTCTTACTAGGTGCTTTGTATGGTTGGTAAAAAAGAAGAGAGTCATCGCTATGCTTGCTAATAAAACTGTGAGTCGGTATACTTGCTAATAAAACTGTGAGTCTTCTTGTTTTTTTTTTTTTTTAAGGATCCACTTCATGATCACCTCATTGATATGAGAATGTCTAAATTCTTCTACATCTCAAAGTCATCTAACTCGGCTTTTCTTTTGGCATAGGTGTGCGTGTCATACTAGTAATCATGCAACCTGGTTCCAGAGTTCATTAAACTAAAAAAAATATAACTATAAAATAGATTACAGTTTTACAAAAAAAAAAAACTTAACACATTCACACTCACCTAGTTGCACTTTGATTTTCTAGGACTCTCCTAGCAACCCTAAAGTTTGCAAAGTCCCACCAGAGTTTTTTCTTATAATCATTTGAATAAAATAATTAGTTTATAATTTAAATACAAATGTATATGTCCTAAAAGTATAGATTATATATGTACTAACCTTAAACCTCTCTCACCAAGCCGCAATGATAGGCATCCATTCTAGATGATATCTAGGTTGGCTCCATTAAAACAAAGACACTTTCATCGATGCTTTCATTGTCAATGTTATCACTTGCATAACTTCCATACTTATGAACCTGAAAATCATTCAATTAACTCCAAACTATATAAACATATGTAATCATTAATTTAATGTTATGTTCTAACAAAATAAATTATCTTACATTCTTAAATTCAACTTCCATTTTGATATTAACTTGTCAGAATAAGTATTTCTAATAAATGGGATGCTGAATCCACAACCCGTAATCGATGAGTCTGCATTGTTAGTAGGTGTATCAAGTGCCTCTTTATGATCAACATCTAAATGTACCGAAGGCTCACGAACACTACTACTGCTTGACGAAGCACAACCGCTCCGTTTGGACCCTATATTTTTTTCTCAGCATTTAAACAATGTAACTAAATAATTTAGCATATTTAATTAAATTATCAATCTATGGTTTATGATTTTTTGTTTTAGTGCATTTATCTATTTATAACAAATCTCGGCATCACCTTCCCTATACGACACTCTAAATTCTTTAATTGTCTCCAATGATAGAATAAATGGAGGACTTTCTATATAAAATCACAATATAATACTGATTATAATGCTACTCCAAGTTTTTTAAAAGAGAAATTTTATTAATTTTAAGTAATATTAGATACATCAAACTCAATAACTATAATTTATTCTTTGAATTGATCTAATAGTTAGAAACATTTTTCCTCATTCTTTTCTTGTCAAGAGTCTAAGATATGATCATATTCTCAACATCATTACAAACGGACTAAAAACACAATAAATAATGTATGTTTAGAACTCTAAACACAGAAAAAAAAAATATTCTTACTAAATATTCATTATAATGGATCATCAACGCATTAATTCAAACCAAATATTATTTCTCAATTGATGGATCATCTTTCAAATAAAAATTTTCAAAGAGGTATTCTCACGTCAATTGAGAAATAAAAATTAATCCATCTAACCACTTCATTTATTTAACTCACAGGATGATAAAATGAATATATTTAAGTATGAAATCTGAGATGATTAATTAACATGCATAACCATCAATTCCATCCGCCTCATAACAATTAGCATACCATTTTCAAGGGGTATTATTCTCATGTCAACCTTCTCATGCTATGGAAACTGAATTTCCTAGAAATTAACGAGTCTGTGAAATAAAAAGTTGCATTTTGGCATTTATTGGGCTGCTTTGGTTTATAAAGATCACTATCCACCAGCCGGCCAATGGCTGCATACACTTGCAAAAGAATATTAAGCAGTCAAATTGTGAACATAAGTACATAAAAAAATATGAGGTTCTCATCGAGCCTAAATGAAATAATTCGAAGGTATTTTGAAATTTGATTCCTCTTTGTCCAAAAGAAAAGAAATTTGATTCATTACATTAAACTTTCTCTTCTCCATTTTATATGTTAACGTTTATTTTCCTCTTCTCCATTTTACCAACGTAATTATCAGAGAATTCATTAATTGTACAAATGACTTATTTTGCATAAAAATACCAAGCTCAACATTCAAGTCCAAATACAGATAAATCTATCAGTGAAAAGCTCAAGATCCATTTAAAATCTCAAACACTTCATCACATTTAAAATAGGTAGATTGAAAAGAAATTAATAAACACATAAATCACAATCTTAAAGGAGGGTTTTACAAACCTTAAGTAATGAATATACAGATTGAGTGTTGTGTCGTCATCTGTAGGATTTAGTTGTCTATCTGAATTTAAATTCACTGATAGAATTTTTTTCATTGGTGTCTCTATTAGTGATTTAACACTTCCACACACCATCGATCAAAAATTTTAAAACTATTGGTGAATCCATCATTATTTCAAAATATTCAAAAAACTTTTGGAAACCCCTAAATTCGCCTGCAATAATTTATGTCACTATTTTCACCGGTGAATCCAATCCCCTAAATTCTTCTCAAACTCTTTATAATTCTATAATGATTTTAGTTTTCTGTTGGTGATCAGACCATCAGTGATTTAAAATATCACTGACGAATATAAAATAGTTAGTGATTCCATTTGTTGTTTAAAATTCCTGAATTCTTTCCAAACTATGTGTAATTCTCCAATGATTTTAGGTTTTGTCAGTAGACCGTCGATGATTTAAAATATCATCGACGAACATAAAAATGTCAGTGATTCGGTCTGGTAGTTGAAATTCCTGAATTCCTTCACAACTCTCTTTAATTATTTGATGATTTTAGTGTTTGTCAATGATTTAAATTGGTGACGGAGTCACCAATGATTATTTAATAATTTAATTTTTTTTATTTATATTAGCTAATTCATCGATGATTCTGCTATGTTGGTTATGATCCTTATCCAACCTAATTAAGAACTAACATTAGTTGTATTTATAACTTATTCAATACCAACTCATTAAAACCACAAAACATAACAACAAATGCTTGATAAATGTACAATGCACAATGCATTATACAACAGCAATAAAGATCTTAATTGCACAACGATGTTTTACATCTGAAATCAGTTCAAATCCATTATTTAATTTGAATCCTCATCATCCTTATTTGCATCATCTTCACATCCATCATCATCATATTTTTTGTTGAGCTGAAGTTGTTTGCTTCATCTTCATCAACTTTTGTATGTCCACTGGTACTTAGTAACTCATTTAACTCGTTTGTATCAATATGAACATAAGTATTCTCAACAACATGAAAAATTAAATCTTTTTCTAACTCAGTAGATGGAGCAATTTTATCTAGATCAATTAAATCATCCATTTGAAATGCATCTTCTTGTGTAGTTACTTCATCGTTACTATATTTAACAACTTGTACACAAATCCTAGGTTTGGTTTTCACAATGGATAACCAAATAACTCTATTGCGATCCTTTCTAAATGAAGGAATGTACGTGTAATATACTTGTTGTCATTGTTTGGAAAATATATAAACACCATTGATGTTGCTAAGTCTATCTTTTTTATTAACCATGAAAAGGATCTACCCTAATTTCTTTATCGATATCACACCAATAATATTTAAATATAAATACTGTATTTTATACCCTATGATATTGAGATTCAATCATCTCTTCTAACAGGCCATAATAATCAAATTCAAACTCTTTAGAAGTTGATCCCTTCATACAGACCCTGCTATTATAGGTATTTATATCATCTTTATACTTTTTGGTATGAAAAACATATCTATTATAACACTGAATCTTTCTTTTAGAACCCAAAGATAAAAGTTTCGAACTATCAACATTACCTCACATGTTGTACACCTGGTTAAAGATAACTATTATTAATGGTCAAAAAAAATCTACATAACACTGAATTCAAATTACAATTACAAATTATTACATACTTATGTTTTAAACCAAATTGCGAATTGTTCATCTTGTATTTGAAAATTTTAATCTTTAATAAGATATGGATTTTTGAATAACAAAGATTAACAATGCTGTTTATAAGAAAGTTACTATGAATTTATCATAAATGAGAATATAATAAAAAATAATTTATGACATAAAATTGTAAAATTGACTTACTGAACAAAAGGTCTCAGATCATTACAGTTGAATAACATATAATTATATGTTTATCTAAATTTGATGTCTGTCAAATATCTTCTCAAAACTACATTCTTCGATAATGATCAACCAAGATGAGGAAATATTGATAAATTCTCACTAAAAGGCATTTCACCATCATCATCATATCTTGAAACGCGGTTGGTTCACATTCTTATATGAGACTCAAAATAGTATGATGCAATCTTGGCTACGACATTAAATGATCCATTTGGAGTGTCCATTGAGTCTATTCTAAGGACTAAAATGAAGTGGATCCGAGAAGAGTTCAATAGGCTAAGTCAAGAGGTTTGGGTTAAAAAGGTTCAAATTTGTCTATCTGAACCTTTGTCTACTTTTTAGGTTATTGGGTCGAAAACTAAAGATTTGTATCTTTCCAACAATATATGTTGGACCCATTAACTCGTCTAGAAGAGATATAATGGCGTGTTTAAAGTTGCGCCTAGAATCTGCCAACGAAAAGAAAAAAACAAAAAAGACATTGTTTTCTCAAGAGTTATGGATTCCATTCACTACAAAAAGTTCTTAAAGCTATTGGAAACTTATGTAGTAGCCTTTGGGTTACTTATTTTACAAGGATTTCGTATCAAATAAGAAGAATTAATTGGTAAGAAATTAATTCTTAATTTACAAGGCATCAAACTTTTGTTTAGCAAGGATTCTTTAACAATTATTTCTCTTGGGTATTTTTCACTATCATATGTAGCAAAGGATGAAAAATAATTTTTGACTATTATTTTATTTATTTTATTATTTGTAAACCTTATTTTAATTAGTTTAGGCTATATTTAAACATGGTGCATGTTTGACCCATTAGTATTAGGGTTTTATTTTTATTTTCTAAAGTATAAATACTCTTTGTAAGGATAAAATATTAAGACTTGATAATATGATTGCTAGCGAATTTATTCAACTTGTGTGAAAGAGGTTCTCGTATTATTTGATTCGCTAACGGCGAACCAAATTGACTTATTGAAGATTAACTGGCTTCGTAGTGTCTTCCTTATACTTCTCATTTGTGAACTGGTATTCATAGGATAGGGGTTCTTATTTCAATAGCGTTGGTGCCTTGTGACAAGTTTTCGTTGTGTCACACTCTTATTAGACCTGCTTTGGCTTTCCAAGATTCGTTGTCAATCTTGTTGTGATTTGTGTGACCACATAATCATGAGATTCACATCAGTTGGTATCAAATCTAGATTCATCATCATATGCGATAAAGGATGAAAAATAATTTTAGACTATTGTTTTATATATTTTATTATTTCTAAATCTTATTTTAATTAGTTTAGGCTTTATTTAAATTGGGTGCATATTTGACCCATTATTATTAGTTTTTTAATTTTATTATCAAGAGTATAAATACTTTTTATAAGGACAAAATATTAAGACTTGATAATACAATTGCTACCATATTTATTCAACTTAAGTGCGAGAGATTCTTCTATTTTTTTTGTTATCTAACGAACTAAATTGACTTATCAAAGATTAACTAGCTTCGTGGTGATTTCCTTATACTTTGTTTTGTGAATTGTTATTCATAGAGTGGGGTTTTTTATTTCAATGTGTTGGTGCCATGAGACATGTTTTCATTATGTCACACTCCTATCATACCTATTTCGGCTTTTCAAGATTCATTGTCAATCTTATTTTGGGTTGTGTGACCACATAATTATAAGGTTTGCATCAGTTGGTATCAAAGTTAGGTTCTGAAATCATGTCATATCTTTCTAAAAATTTTATTTTCTTTGTGTTCTATAAGTTTAGTTGTGTTTCTTAGTCATTTTCTTCTCTTTATGCTTTCAACATCTGAGTAAAAACGAAAAGGAATAAAAAACTGTTATTTCATTTTGTTAATCTTCCTAAACATATTAGTAGCATAAAAAGTAAAAGAATGGAAGTTTAAGTTTGTTTCAATTCTGTTGGGAAAACATTAAAAATAGAAATATTGAATCAAACCATCCTGAAATTTATTTGTGGTGAAACCACACTATATATTAAATTTGGGCTCCTTTTGATATCGTTTTATTGGTGTTTAAATTCAAAGTTAAATTTTGTCGCAAACTGATCATACACAGGTGTTTGATACTTAGGCATAAGAGAACAACCTATAAACTAAGATTTATTGTTCAATGGGTATAAAGATACTAAATATAAATTTTGAGGTTGTTTTGATATCTTTTGGTCAGGGTTTCAATTATAGTGTTTAATTGGCGTCAAGTTATAAAAACATGTTTGTTATTATTTGTTTTGACCTATTTAGTTTATTTTTGTTATATTTGGGTTAGCTAGTGGTAAAATAAGTGTTTTCATTATTTTTTGCTTCTATTTTATTCCAAGTCTTCATATTGTCCATATTTCGTACAAATTTGCTTTGCCATTTATGAAATCATAGTTGTAGTTTTGTTAGTTTTTTTTAGTATCTTATTAATTCTTGAGTCATTTAAAATATATTTGGGTTGTGTTATTATAATCATTAACTTTGTTTCATTGACTTTCGGTTCTAAAAGAACCACAAGAACGTGAGATGAGAGGTAAAAGACGTAGTAAGAACAATTGAGTGAAAAGCCTTGAATTGTGTGAATCACGAGAGTTGTGAGGTATTATTTTCTTTCTACCAATCAACTTTTACAAATTCAAAGATTTTTAGAAATAACGATTCTGTGACACCAAAAGTGAATAATACCTTTCATATTCAAACTTTCACCCAACAACTTGAATTGCTGACTAAGATGAAAAAAGATCTGATAAATGAGATGGCTTTGATGAGACAACAAAATAGTGGGATGGATGGATTGAGAATGGGGGCTAATCAGAGAGGAAACATTATCTGAAGGGTTGTACAGAATGTTAAAACTAACTTTTTATGGATGAAAATGCAAATGTAAATGATGATTACCATGACTTTACATATGTGGGTAATAGAGATCAATTTTGACATAATAAAAGCTGAAAGAGTGTTAGTTTCAACTAGTATAGAGCTTTCAGCCAGAGAATATTCCATACGTGTTGCCATGAACAAAACAAGGTGCGTAGTTTGATTATAGATAGTAGAAGTTATGCTAATATAGCCAGTACTAGCTTTGTTATTAAATTGAACTTCTGTACGTTTAAGCATAATAGACCTTATAAATTGTTATTGTTGAATGATTGTGGTGAGGTAAAAGTGACTAAATAGATCTTAGTTTTGTTTTTCATTGGGAAGTATGTTGATGATATTCTATGCGATATGGTTCTAATGTATGCAAGTCACATCTTGTTTGGGAGGCCTTGGAAATTTGATAGGAAGGTCAAGCATTATAGATTTAAAAATAGGTATTCTTTTAAAAAGGATAGAAGGACATACATATTTGCATCATTGTCATCTAGACGGGTTTATGAAGACCAATTAAAATTAAAAAAGAAAACTGAAACTGAAATGGTAATACGACAATGTGAGGTCATGGTTACTATGCAAAAACATGTTTAAAAATGGTTAGTAAGACGTGCTTATCTGAAATTATTATCAGCTACTATTTTCATAAAATGTTGTTGGAGGAAAAAGTTGGCAAAAGAAGAGTTTTGAAGGGTTAAAGAAAACCAATTAAAGCTGAAAAAAGAAAGCAAAACTGAGAAGAAAAATAAACCATGTGAAGTCGTGAATTTAAAAAGTGAAAATGAAGTGAGTCTAAAGGAAACAATTAAAGAGATGGGAGAAAAGACTTGGATTTGTCTAAAAAACAAAAAAAATTCAATTGAAGCCGAGAGTTGAGAGAAAAGAAAAAAGTGTACAAAATATAGGTAAACACTTGAGTTTCTATACAAAAGAGAATGAGATCAAGAGAATTTATTTTTTTGACATGCTTATGATTTTACTTATGTATAAGAAAGCATATTTTAACACTAATAATATTGATTATTTTATTCCTAGTGTTGTTATATCTTTGTTACATGATTTTTAGGAAGATATAAGACAATTAAATTTGAATTTAAGTTTAATTTGTCCTATTATGCAGCTTTACGCCAACAAACATATTTTTTTTTTATCTAATCATTGTATTAAGTTGAAATTTTACCAAAAACTTTCAGAGATCTTTTTTTCTAATCTTAGATTAAACTTTCAGGACAATTGGAGTTTGGTAAGCTTTTTTGATAAAGGGTAAAAAAAAAGCTTTGTTATTGATTACTTTGGTGATATTCACAATAAGAATTTAGGTAAGTATATTGAGAATTTATGGTTTTTGTTTAATATGTCATAAAAGAAATTGTTATGTGCCAATATATTAAATTGGAGAAATTATTCACAATTTACAATAGTTTATGGTTTAACTCTACTAGATTTGATTTATTTACTTGTTGATGGAAATAGAAAAGCACGGGTGATGAAAGCATTGTTTAGGAAGGTACGACAACATGTTCAGGAAAAGAATGAGAAATATGCATTCCAAGTAAATAAAAGACAAAAAAGGGTTGTCTTTGAACCAAGAGATTGGGTTTGGGTGCATATATGTAAAGAGAGATTACTGGATATGGAAAATCAAAATTGAAGCTGAGACAAGATGGTTCATTCAAACTCCTTCAAAAAGTCAACGCTTACAAAGTGGATATTCAAGGTAACTATAATGTTAGTGTTATATTCACAATTTCTAATCTTTCTTTGTTTGATGTAGGTGATGATTCGAGGTAGAATCGTTTTGAAGAAAAAGGGGATGGTGCGACCCTAGATATGATATCAAAGGATATATTAAGAGGGTTTATTGGGTCTATTCTAAAGTCTAGAACAAAATGGATCCAAGAGGAGTTCAATGGGTTAAGTCAAAAGATTTAGGTCTAAAAAATTCAAATCCGCCAGTGTGGAATTTTCTCTACTTTTCAAGTCATATATGAAGTTATAAGATGATTTTGAAGGCGATTTTATTTTTTTTGAAAACTAGATATTGGTACCTTTACAACGAGATATGGTAGGCCCACTAATTAATGTGCTTAGAATATGTCAGCAAAGTGCGAAAACTGAAAAGATATTGTTTCCTTAAGAGTTATGGATTGCATTCACTATAAGGAGTCTCTAATGCTATTGAAAACTTATGTAACAGCCCTTGGATTACTTATTTTACAAGGACTTCATATCAAACAAGAAGAATTATTTGGTCAGAAATTAATTTTTATTTTACAAGGCATATAAGGCTTTTGTTCAGCAAGGATTCTTCAACAATTACTTTTATTGGGTATTTTTCACTATCATATACAGTAAAGGATGAAAAAAAATAGACTATTATTTTATTTATTTTATTATTTCTAAATTTCATTTTAATTAGTTTGGGTTTTATTTAAATTTAGTGCATGTTTGAACAATTAGTATCGGGTTTTTTTTTTCAAGAATATAAAGACTCTATATAAGGACAAAATATTAAGACTTGATAATACGATTGTTGGCGAATTTATTTAGCTTGTGTGATAGAGATTCTCGTATTATTTGGATCTCTAACGAACTAAATTGACTTATCAAAGATTAATTGACTTCATGGTTTCTTCCTTATACTTCTCATTTGCTAATTTATATTCATAGGGTGGGGGTTCTTATTTCAATAATATTGGTGCCTTGGGACAAGTTTTCATTGTGTCACACTTCTATCAAACTTATTTCGGTTTCTCACGATTTATTGTCAATCTTATTATGGGTTGCGTGATCATGTGATCACGAGGTTTGCATCATTATAAATGATAAATGTTAAAATCTCTTCAACAATATAAACTTTGCATATCAACGCCTCAATATATATCTTATTTTTAACTTTTTTTTTCTTGAGATTGAACAAGCATCTGCATGAAGGTAAACATATATAGAATGAATGACCAAAAGTTTTAAAATGACAATACACACTTAGGATGAATGTAATCCCTAACCTCTCAAAAGAATACATTTATTTGTACTACACAAGCCCTTCAACTTTTGTTTTATACGTTAAGTGCATGGGCAAATGCTCCATTGAATCAAAGAAGGAAGGAGAGAATATCATCTCAAGTTCACATATTGTCTTAATGATGTTTCTTTTAAGATGTTCCATGTGTTGTAAATGCAACTTGTTCAAGCAAACATCTCTAAAAAAATAATTAATCTCTATGACTGAATTTCACACCCCTTTTGGTAATAAATCTCTATATGCAATTAGAATGAGTGTTTGTATAAACACATGAAAATCATGACTCTTCATTTCATATAATTTACATTCATCCAAATTAACCAATCCAGTTATGATCAAAGCATATTCATCAGAAAATCATAGACTCTTAAGTCATTTGCATACAAGAAATTATGCTTTTTTTTTTATCTAGGGAAAAAGTGGTTTTTGGCTTGACGACACGTACCTCATCATTAAGCAACTCCATATTCTTAAAGTCACAAAACAAAGTTACATTCATTTTAGCTTTTATGGTGTCCTTTGTTTTCCTTTTGACTTCTATAATCATGTTAAAAACGTTTTCAAATATATTCTTTTCTATATGCATGACATCTAAATTATGAGGAAGAATATTAGTCTTGCAACAAGAAAGCTCCTAATAAATACCCTGTTTTACCAAATTATAGATCACACCAACACCAGGAAACTTCTGCTTACTGAATTAAAAACCAAATACAATGTCATCATACTGCGAGACTACATCATACAATTCTTCACCCAAAACTATGGGGCGCAACATCCTTTTTAGCTTTACCTTTTAAGAAGTCCTTTCTATTTTTTCTATATCGATGATGACTTGACAAGAATATCTGATGGAAATCAAATAACGAAGCTTTATCACCATTCATTAAGGTGAAGGTCTTATTGTTTTTCATAAAATATAATCAGATCTAATTTTCCATGTGTGCTCCATCCTAAAACCATCTCATATATAGAAAAATTATTTATAGTCTACATCAAAGTTGTCTTAATTTGAAAATTTTATTTTTTTAAGACATCATACGTCAAACCCTGAATTATTATAATTGTTTCAATTCAGCAATCAATGATTAAAGACAAACATCTTATTTCTACCTGGACTATAAAGACTGGGTATAATTAAATATAGATAAGTACATGAATTATAGCCTCATACACATCATGGGGGGTAAGTTATAAATTATTAGTATAACTAGCCAACAAGAATAGGGTACAACAAATAAGCCAAATGGATTAAACCTATTTGTACATAAATCAAAATGTATGTTTCATGATTCCATTGAAAACTGAGGATACACCCTATTAAACTACTTTCAATCTTCATCATCTAAAAGATACACCATGACTTCATCCTCCATATCGTGTGAATGATATCATATCATGTATTTGGTTATCTTCAAAGATATAAATAACATTTGCAACTTAGGAGTGATTGGGAAACATCTCAATTTTTTTTATATATGACAAGTGTCCTTCTTCTACCTATATTGGTTTATACCGAGCATGCCTACATAACTAAATTTACATCTTCACTATAATATGAAAAAATTTGGGCACATATCGGTTTTTTAGTATCCTAGGCCAAAGGAGTTTCATCATGGATTTCGCAACATAGATATTCTTTTTCAACATATTCTCTTAAATTAAAATGATTTTTGTCTATTCGATGATGCTATCATAGCTGGCCTCACTCATATCATAATCTAACTTAATGGTAAACACTTATGCAATGGTGGATAATTTATTATTATTTGTACCCCTATCCTATAATGGTTTATCGGAATTTTTTAAAAGTTCGAAAAACCTATTTATATATATATATTTGGTTCTTCATATACATGTGAACCTTTACCTAAATAACCATAATTTATTATCATTTCATTCGTCACTATACTCCTATAACGATTACTATTATCATCTACAACTTCATGTATGTTACTAGAACTAGATGTTGATCCAACAATCCTTTCTAATATAGTCATGTAAAGAACATAGGGTTCTAAACCAACACAAATATTTTTCAATTAATGTTTTTTTTAGAAGATGCATCATGGACATCTAATTTTGCTTCCACTATTATTCTTCAGATTTAAAAGTGTAAAATTAATAAAACCTTCAATCTCTTTACAACAATCTCCCTTATTCAACCATTGGATTAAGTATCAATACATCCAACAATAATCATCCATTACTTAGAAAATATATATAGAATAATGATGACAATATTTATTAATAATATAGCAATCAATTCAAAATCCAACTTTGTTAATTAAAAATGAGTTCACAATCTAATAACCAATTATTATTTTTGTATAACAGAGTAATGATGCCTTAAAAAATTAACTAAAAAAGTCCAATTAACAACAAGTAATCGGTACCCAATAAATTATCTATTATTTATTCAATTCAAACTCATTCAAGCTAAATTAACACCATTTAATTGTTTTCAGTTCCATAAAAAGTCAATTTCCCTAAAATTTCCAACATAATAATAAAATTGATAAAATGTGATTGTTACCAATTATATTACTCATTATTTATTTTAGTATAACACACCTAAGTTACAAAATCAAAATCAAAATCAATTTCATCAAATTACAAATAAATTCATATTTCTCTAAATGACAAATAAACCCTAACATATAAATCAAACTTTAATTCTCTATCAAAAAGCTGAAAAACACTTAAATATTCAAACAAACTACACTACAAATACAAAAAAAGTATAAATACATTAACTTAAAATATAAATGGGTAGATTTGCTTACTTGGTGTAGGGAATATTTAGAAAAAACAAATTACCAAGACAATAATGCTGACACTACAAAATGTTATGTGGCTGAATTTGTGATGATGAAGTTTAGATTTTTGACAAATAGAGGGAAAGGTTGTTGTTTTGATTTGCAGTTCAAGAAAAAAAAAAGAGGGAGAATGGGGCTAGTGTCGATTATAACACTTTTAAATCTACCTATAAACTTTTTGATTGAATATTGCAATGGAAAATACCGTCAATCAATCCAAATGATGACATGTCATTTTAACGTCGGAATCAGTGATAAGATATTTTTTTATTTTTTAATTATTTTTATTTTTTGGTGATCCCATCGGTTATTACATTGGAAATTACTGACATAACGTTGTTATCATTGAAAAGTATTGATGGAAACTATTTCGTCAATAACTTCATTGCCATTTGATAATTTTCTGGTAGTGAGTCTCGACAAAACATTTTAACAAAAGCTAATTATAGAGGGAAAGGCATTGTTTACTATAAAGAGATTCATTTTTTTATTGGAATAGTATCAGATTGATTGGAGATAACTCGGTCTTTTAATATTCTTAAAGTATAGTGAAATGACTAAATTACCAGTAAAAGAAAAAAAATTATTTCACTAACATCTAGGGGCAATTCAGTATTTTAATAGATATAAAATATAATTTCAAAAAAAAATTGGTTGGCATGTGCAACGCACATTCTAATGGGTGAGAGTTGCCAATGGTTTTTTTGCAGCGCGTGCGATGTCTCCTGGCAGTCGAACAATAGCTTCCATGATGATGTTAGAAATGTCGAGGCATCTCCTTTTGCGTGGGGTAGCACATTTCTTCACCGATGGCCTTTTTTTTTCTTTTTCTCTTTTCTCTCTTCTACTTAAACTTTATACTGGTCATTCAAGTTGTCTTCTCATTTAATGATATTTCAACTTTGATCCTAATTTTTTTTTAATTTTTGTTCTTATCCTTTTTGTCAAATTTCAATTTATTTTCAATTTCATCATTGAATCTATAATTGTGATTTGTTACTTTTTTTTAAATATGGTCCTCATCTTTTGATATTGAATTTTTATTTTGGATCTTTTTGTGAACTTGATTTTTCTATTCAATTTCCCCTTTCGATTCAAAATTCTAAGTTGTCCTCTTGTTTTTTTATTTTAAATTTGGTTCTCATTCTTTTAATTGCTATTTTTTTTTATTTTTGAATCCTTTTGTGTAATTGAATTTTTATTTTATTTTATCCTTCTACATTTGATTTGTTGGAAATTGGATTTGATGGTTGTTTCTATATGGGATGCTTCTAGTTTAGTGATTCGACTTATAAGTTTGAAAAGTTAACATGGATTGAATTTTTTTTTTGCACTTTTTTTTTTATTTCATCTTTCAACGTTATTTATTTTTAAAAATAGCCTTCGTGATTTTCTTCAGGTTATCCCGATCTCATGACTTGTTAGCAAATTTGGCTTGTTGACCTAGATATTTCATTAGGGTCATTTTTATATATCTACATTCAGTTTTGTCCTTTATAATTAGTTTCTTTTTAACATTAAGATTCATCATTTTTCTTGTTTTGCTTTCTATTATGTTATCTCATTCATATGATCCAGCTAACAAGGTTTGAAAACCTTACATATATTTGCAGTTGTTTTATTTTTTGGGCTTATTTTTATTGACAACGTTGCGTTATCTTGAAATTTATCTTTGTAATTTTTTTCAAACTTTACCGGGCGTTCCTTTTTTTAATTCAATCTATTTAATGTCATTGCATTTTCTATCATATAATTAAATGAAACCATTTTATTGGATCAAATAAGATCTATGACTCGTGTCGTCATTTTTTTAAAAAAGGCACGCTAGCAATATCTAAATATCATCTTTTATTATAAAAAATTAGTTTAGATCATGACAAAACACAAGCCACCTATTTAGTTATGTTCCAGACAACTATATATTTAGAAAGATTCTACTGCTTTTATTTTATAATTGAAATTCAGAATAAAACCGCAAATGAGGTCAAAATACTTTTAATAAAAAATTTTAATATAGACACTCAAACTCAAAAATCTTTTGCAATGTTTATAAAGTAATTTGTCGTTAAACCAACCCATAATTTAGATTAAAGTTTAAAAGTCTGTTTGATATTGTGGTAGCGGTTGTTTTTTAAAGTGTTTTTTACTCTGAAATGCTTTAAAATAATATGATTTAAAAAAAACATTTGACATCAACACATCAAAATAATATAAAAACATAAAATAAATAGTTTTTAAATAAAATATATAGTTTTTTGTAAAAATTTAATTGGGTTGTGCTTGCGAACCACATTTAAATCACTTAGGGGTTGTTTAGGAGTGTCGCTCGGAAATGCATCAAAATAATATTTGTTTTTATTTTTAAAAAATTATTTTTGATATCAGCAAATCAAAATGATCTGAAAAACACCAAAAAAATATTAATTTAAAGTAAATAAAAATATTTTTTTTCAAAAATATTTTTAAATACAAAAACAAATATGCTTTATATATATATATATATATATATATATATATATATATATATATATATATATATATATATATATATAAAAAAGCCTTGTCTTTGATTATGTGTTTCTCTCACTCTCTTTCGTAAAACAAGACACCATCCTGCAAGAGTCCAGTCACTAACGAGAGGATTCTTGGTTGTTTAGTGGGCCTAGTTGATTTCACTGTACCGTGCACTTTTTTGGGCCAAGGATCTCTTGAGGATTTCTGACCCAGTCTGGTACAAAATCTGGCCCACACAACTTTTCTTGCGGGCTATGTCTCGAAATTGCAAACACAAATAATTCGCAAAACTATCTTCACGTTCTTTTTTTTTTTAATTGCGAGTAAAACAATTATGTTATTTAATTCTTTTAACATCAGTGCTGGTAATTATAGAAAATGTATATTTTGACTGAAAATTTTACGGTAATAAGTGAATAATTAGTGATATTATATAAGTTATTTTTTGAAATTTATTTTGAAAAAGAATATAAATCAAAAATAATAAAAATATCTCCATTTAAATTTATTTTTCTAGTTATATTTTTTTATTAAAAAAACTTTAAATAACATAGAAGTACTCTATTGTCAGGCACACATCAAAGAAAGAAAAGCACTCCCAACGATATTTTCAAACAGGAAGAAATAGCTTATTTCTCTACTTTGATTTTGTTCCGAGAAGAAGCTGTTTCTGTTGAAATCATAATTAATTTTTATTTTAATATATTTCTAAACAAAAAAATATTTTAAAAAACAATAAATAATATAACAACAGCACCAAATCAGCTAGTGTTATTTTCGTGTTGCCTTTACTGTTTGATATAATTCCTCACAAATTAATACTTGGTTCTAGAAAGAAACAGATATAAAACGTGACCACGAATTCAAAAGTCAGTGATTCAACGGTTAAAATTTAAAATTAAAAACTTTGTTTCTGATTGGTTTTAGATTCGAACTATGTAGTTATTAATATAATAATTATTAAAAATTTATATAATTATTATTTTCAGAACCCATAAAATTAATCAAAATACATAAAAATTAAACCAAACATCTACATTATTAATAATAATAATAATAAAAATCCAAGTATCATCCCGTCTTCCTGGCCTGGAAAATCTAAGATAAAGATCTCGGTGCATTATTTGCCTGTGGGTACCAAATAATCCCTGTTGAACTGAGCAATGTCAGAACAGGCACATCGGACCCGCGTGCCTTCACCAACCACCAAATATA
>Ga0325403_1001792_pt1 | contig 18356 bp, 7 predicted proteins | sample PopdelMetagenome_19_FD_205665 | JGI IMG/M metagenome (GOLD analysis project Ga0325403, IMG submission 205665) | Populus deltoides microbial communities from Bellville, Georgia, United States - Xylem-PdKOR-R4 | ecosystem: Host-associated > Plants > Phyllosphere > Stem > Wood/Secondary xylem...
CAAATTTATAGTATAATATGGCTTTAAAACTATAGTATTTTTTTCCACCTGCTTTATATTTAATATTTGTTTGAAAATATAATAGATGTTGTTTTTAAAATATTTTTAATAAAAATATATTAAAATAATATTTTTTTTATATTTTTAATATTATTATACCGATAAAAAATTATTAATTTAAATATTTAATAAAAATCATAAATTTAAAAATACAATACACCTTAATTAGGCATCATTATAACAGAGGAGGTTAATTTGTAATGTGTCAGTTGTCAAAATCAACTTGGGATCCAGTGTAGGACTGGGATAATTCCAATACGAACACTGCCAAACGAACCATTCGGCCTGGGTCCTACCCACTAGCATGACAGCGGTTGGACCAATAATGCAACAAAGGCACAAGGTGGCTTGGTTTGTGGAAGAAAAGCTAGCTAGAACAGTTTGAAATCTAATTTAACCTTGTAAAATAAACAAACCAGCTTCAAACATAATATTAACAAAAAGTAATTAGAAAAGGAATTTTCACCTTACCTTACCAGTCAAATCATTATTTATTGAATTAGAACTCTATTATGCTAACTCGAATTGATTCAAATCATTTTTTTTACATGATATCTTCTTTTCATGTTTAATAGGTTAAAAATTAAACTACACTCTTTATTTTTTATTAGCTGACTCAATCTAGTTTATAACTCAAGTCTTTTATTTTTTTATGCGTTGTCTCAACATTATTTTTAACTCAAAAAAATCCTACTCCTATATACTTTTTATTTAATGAATCACATTAATTTCACCATGGTTTTGTTCTAAAAGCAGTATATGATAAAACCTAACACATCAATGATTGCCGAATCATAATAGTCAAACTCAAATCAATAATTAAGATTAGTATATAAAAGAATCTCCAATAATTTCATGAAAAAGAGAGAAACTCAAGCCCGTTATGGAGTTGCTAGATGATGATTATGCATTGACAACATTTTAAATTGTTGTTTAAAATAATCAACAAAAATCTTCATTTTAGAAAACCAAATAATTATATCAGTTATTGGAAAAAACTACGAAACAAGCTTTTACTCCACACAACAATTAATAGTAAAATATCAATTGAACTATATGTCTAATGGTAAAAAAGCAAAAACAAGAAAGTAAATGTCCTCAAAGAATCGGTCCATATGGTAAGTACAAAATTATTCAACCTAAGATTTGAAATTCAAATCTTATAGCTTACTTTTCCTTAAAGTGGGATATCTACGCTTTAATTAACCCTACATACTATTAGATTGGTCTTTGGAAAATATTTAATAAAATTAGAGTTTGCAAATGTAAATTATGGTTTTTATTATTATTATTCCTATTAGATGGTTCATCGTACTACCTAACATATAAATTTACCTATTATGAGAACAAAAATCTTATTTTTCATATAAATAAAAGTGATTGCGTGCAAATCTTTAAAGGGTCAGAATAATTTTCTCTGAATATTAATAATATATGGTGTGTATATAATTATCAATTTTGATAAATTTGAAACATGAAAAAAATGTAAATAAAATTGATATGTTGCTAATAAAAATTAAGGATATAAAATGTTACATTTCAACTTGCCAACCAAATAAAACTTTTACTAATGACTAGAAGAATATTATTTAATGATATTAATTAATATGAATTTTATTTGCATTTTTTAATTCAAATTTATCAAAATTCATAATTATATACACACCAATTTATTAGTAATATTTAGAGAAAATTACTCTAACTCTTCTAAAGTTTGAACGCAATTTTTTTTCTCTATAATTTAGAAGTTATATTTTACATACCATTATCTATAATATTTATAACACTTAACAGACTAACTTGAGTGCATGAAAAATTAGTCAATAATTTTTTTTTTTAAAAATATGGAATTGATATTATAATTAAATTAACAACTATAGAGCCCTTACATATCAACTATTACAATATTGATATCAATGTAACTGTTACAGTTTTTATAAAAAAAACTAGCACTTTATGTCCCATTTTTAAACACCATTTTCAACCACCATATCATCATTTACATCCTCCCATTTTTAAACACTCTTCTCACTCCCCATGAATCATTCATACCTTCCATTTAAATCATGTCCCTAGCCATCATTTACAACCAACATTCACACATTTACATGTAATTACACAAATTCCACATAAAAACTAAACAACTAACAAGCATGCGAGCGCGGAGACATACACATACTGTCACCGTTTCAATTTATTTTTCTTCTTTAAAATAACAACCAAAAATCAAACACACCTACAACTTTCCTGAATATTATTAACATATCTTCATTTACATTAAATGCTAATAGTACATGAAGTTGCATCATCTTGGATGAACTAAATTTTAAGAATAAAAAGTTTATCAAATTCGGAAAAAGAAAAGTTATTAAGATATCATAAACAAAAGCTAGTAAAAACAAGTTATTTTAAAAATATAATGATAGATCATGTGGCAATACCTACATTGATCGATGTAAACTAATAGATGGAATTGAAATAACTATGGGAAGAGATGCTAATGATGTTGGGCCAATACTAAAAGATATGAAGACAATGAAATATGAATTAAATAGAGTCTAGATCAAGAATCATAATATAGATGGTAGTTTTGCAAGCATAAGGTTGTTGTTGATAACATATTTTGCACATACACTGTTATTGTATCTAACTATTATATTATCAAACAAGTGTACGAGAATAAAAAAATGAATAAAAATGAAATCTAATCTTAAAATAGTCATCATTAAACATATAAAGTTGTTCAACCATAATTAAAATTATCTATAATTTAAAGAGCCTTAACAACAAGAATTTTTTGATAGCATCATTAAAGTCATCCACATTAACAACAAGAAAATATGTAATATCACTAAAAAAGATCATCAACAACACCAATCTTCAATCCTCACTTAATGCAACTTGTTTCCATTAAATGTTAAGAGAATGTAGAAACACTATGTCTCAAACTCATATTTTGCAAGTAAGTGAATAATGATCAGCAAATATCAATATTGTTTAGAGAGCCTTGACAACAAGAATTTCTTAATAGAATCATTAAAATCATCCATATGAACAAAACATTAACAATAAGAAAGTGTGTAATAACACTAAAAAAAGATCATCAACAATATCAATCTACGATCATCACTCAATGTAATTTGTCTTTCCAGGTCTTTAGAGGTATGTTCTTCAACCAGTTCAAAGTATCATTATCAACATCACCAATCTTCTTCATGTAATTACAATAGTTGATATTTGTATAGGATCTAAATGCTCTCCAAAATCTGATTTTATACTTTAAATTATGAAATCCTTTCTTTCATAAATTAGCATAAATATGTCGTGCACAGTTTTTGTGTATTGCCTTTAGAAAAATCTTTACAATGTTTTCAAGTAGACTTTCCAAAAAAACAAACAAACAAACTAGTAGTTATACAAATAAGTAAGAGTTGCACAAAACAAAATATAAAGCTAAAAATACCTTTTACTTATTAGACATTATGTATAATGGCTTATGGTTAATTCTTGTTTTGATAGATCCATTTAGAGCAAACAAAATCCATCTCCATGTATAATGGCTTAGGTTAATTCTTGTTTCGATAGGTCTATACAGAGCATACAAAAATCATCTCCATGTGTCATTTTTTCAGCCTCCACCATAGTATATGTAACTATAAATAATCCATTATTTGCATTCAAAGAAACTATTGCCAATAACACTCCTTTATATGGACCTTCAAATAGTAACCATTTATTCCAAAAAAGGGTCTACAATCATAAAAAAATTTCATCATTTATTACTTTTAAGAAAATGAAGGCTTTTTAAAACTTTCTCAGTGAATACATATTAGCATTGAAATTAAAGTTAAAACCTAAATAAACATCTAAACCTAGGTGAAATTCCTTTAAAAGCTTGATGTATCTCAGTAGCCTCTTATAATACTCATTATAACTCCTTATACAAACACTCTAACTTTTATCATTGATCTCTACATCTGTATTGAGAATGATTTTATCCTAAACTTATCATCTAAAATGATGTCTAGAGCTTCATTAGATATGTTTGGGTCACCTTTAATAATAAGTAGCAATTTCTTAACTATACATGTTGAGTTAAGTACCTTGATAATGGATGGCTTAATGAACTACGTTTATCTCTCAATGACTTATTCATAAATACTATGCTGCTAACTCTAAAGAAGCGTATATCCTTCATGTTTACCTATCACCCATATCACCTTCTTCTTTTTTAACTAATTGTTATTTTAAGATGATAATCATGCTTCACTTTATATTCTCTTAACATATCCCTAAAGTGATGGACATTATTAAAAATCTTACACTCTTTAAAATTTATTGAACCATCAACTGAAACCTTAAATCTCTTGCATTTAAATTTGGATGTTGGATCTATATTTTTTTTCCTGTCCCTACTAGTTTTATCCTTACTACTATCAGATTTGTCACTCAAATCAATATCAATATCATCATCTTCACTACCAAGTTTCCATTCCTTCTTAGAATCAAAGACATCATCTAAAGTATTCTCCATAACATAATCACTATTAATGACATCAATCCATTCATCCTCATCTTTACTGGCAAATTCAAACTTTTTTTTATCTGAAAGAATATAATCATCATATATATTATCATTATCATCATCAAACTTATTTTTATTAGTAGGACACTTAACACCAACACTGCCAACATCTTCATTCTCTTTACATATTCCTTTTTTACCAATTAATAGAACTATTTTATTACTCCTATTCACATCATTATCATCATCATCTTCATCATTAAAATATTTAAACTAGGTAGCCTACTATCATTAGGTATACCTAAGTAGCATGTGGACATTTAGAAATTCAAAGGACTACCTTTTGGAATTGCATTAACATATAAGTCAACATCTATGCAAAGTCAACATCTCCAATGTCAAAGCATCATATAAAACTTCATTTTCTCTTTCATCTTGAACTCGAATCTCCTTCAAGTCAACATTAAAAGCTTGTTTACAAATGAACAATATGTCTATATAAGACATATAGTCACTACAATAGATTTTTTTTATATAGGTCTCACTTCTATGGTGCATAATGAAATTTGGCACTTTGTCAATTTTTATAATTTCTATCACTTTAGGGATGTGTTGAGGTTAAACAAAGTTAATGACTAATTAAAACAAATTATGGTTCATATGAAGAGTAGCTTGCAAATTTGAAGTTTTTTAAGGTTATAAAAAATTAACAATAATTCATTTACAAATCACAAAAAATGTTGGAAATTCTAAATATTGTCAATATGACAAAAAAATAATAATTTAAGGTCATGTTGTTTTGAGATTGACAAGATCATTGTATAAAAATTAGGTGTTTCTTTTTATTATGAAATCGAGTACAAACAATATATCTTATAAATGAATTGGAAACATTTAACAAAAACAAAACACACTTAGTGTTAATTTCAATATTTTGATTTGAAAAAACAATTGTTTAGGTTGAATCTTATACCTGACTTTTGCTAACTTCCAGATGAGAAGAGAATTCCAGCAAATAATATAAAAGGAATCGAGTATAAAATGAAGAGAAAATAAATCGATTACATATAGAAGATCTTATTTTTATTTGTGTTTGCTTATGTGTATGAGTATATATAGAAGATTTGTAAATGAATTGCCAATATTTAATAAAAATAATACACACCTGGTGTGAACTTTGATATTTTGATTGGAAAAAACATTGTTCAAGTTGAGTCTTATATGATGCGAGCATCACCTTACCTGAATTTTCCTAGCTTCCACATGAGAAGAGGATTCCAATAGATAATATAAAAGGAATCAAGCATAAAGGGAAGAGAAGATAAATTAATTATATATAGAAAATCTTATTTTAATTTATGTTCGTAAAGAGAAAGGAAATCATATACAAAAAGGGAATCAAAATTAAAAAATTATATGCACTAGATTGATATATCATGTAGGTTATATTAAATAAGAGGGCATTTGCATCTTTTCATCAAAATTTAAATCTTGCATTAACCCATTAAGTAAAATTAATGGAGAGAGTGAAATCACATACAAATCATAAGAGAATAATTTTCTATAATATTTATCAATGCAATGGCCTATCTCTAGGTACACCCTAAAATATAATGCCATCCTAAACCATCATTTCATCTCATGGAGCTACTAGGAATGATTCTAGCATATGCGCGTGCTTGCGCGCCCATATACATACATGTAAGCAATAAACCACCTCAAGTTTTTTTTTTCCATTCTCATTAGGGTTTTCGGTGATCTTTGATCCAAACTAGTGGCACACTTCAACATAAGTATATCTCTCAAGAGAAGCTCCACAGAGCTATTTAGGGTTACCCAGCTAGAGGGCGAGTCCACACAAGCATATTTAAGAAGGTTCAATGAAGAGATCCTTAAAGTAGAAGAGTTGATTAAGCCAGCAGTCTTATAGGCCTTAATAACTTGGGTAAGAGAGCGTACTGTGTTAAGAGAGCTTTACACATTATACAATATAAGCTTAGTCAAGATGAGTTAAGTCTTGAAGAACCATATAAGGGTAAAAGATGCTAGTATGCTACATTATTAACCTTTTTATTTTTATAAGAAAAGCAAATTGAGAGGACCTTTTAAGCAAAATCATTCCCCTAATAGGGACCCAAGCTTAAGAAAGAATAATAAGGGACCAGCTTGTAAGAACTCAATGTATCCTGAGAGGTTTTTCACTTTTTTAAACAACATAATCACTGAGGTCTTTATTGTCATTAAGGGTAAAGATTTGTCCAATATCCCCTGCTAATGAGGGTGACTCCTAACACTCACACCTCTAGGAAGTTCTGCATGTTCCATCGAGATATAGGATATGATACATAAAAGTGTTTTGACTCGAAGAAAAAAAATTGAATAGTTGATAGCCAAAGACTATATCCAATAATTTATAAAGATGGATCCCTAATCAAGGTAGAGAAGAGTCTAGCCAACAGAACCAAGCTTTTCCTAGTTGATGATTGGCCAATGCTAAGGGCTATATGAGGTTAGAGAACCCACCATACTTAAGTATCTTTAGAAAGCTCAAGTTCATTTCTCCAAAATAGATGAAGACAAAGAGATCTTCATCACCTGTATACCAAAAAAAGACAATAACTAAGCAAACCTTCTATTCAAACTTGCAAGCTCTAATTATGAGGAGCTTTCTCTAGATGTATGGATTGAAATCTTGAAGAAACCAAGTGTTAGGAAAGAGTAGTTAGTGATTGCCTTAATCACCATTTGTGAGGACTAAAGAACACCTATTAGGCATTACATACTCACTAGGAAGATGCCTTTAGATAAAAATGAAATTATTCGCCTAACTAGATGGGGAGTAGGATATTGTTTGATCAATGATGTTTTATATTAAAAGTTCACCTCGGCTCCACTTTTTAGGCGTTTATCTCTTGAAGAAAGAACCTGTATCTTAAAGAAAATCCATAAAGGGATATGTGGCCTCCATGTTGGCCCTAAAGCTCTTACTACTTAAGCTATCAGAACAAGTTTTTGTAGGCCAACTATACTTCATAACGCTATAGGTTTGGCTAAAAGATGCGACAAGTGCCAAAGATTTGTCTCGGTATCCTACCATCCCTCGGTAGAGATGACTTCTATAGTTATTGGCTTTTTTTCCAATAGGAAATGGACATTTTGGGCCTCTTTTATAAGCCACAAGCAAAAAATAATTTGTCATAGTGGTAATGGATTACTTTACCAAATGGGTAAAGACTAATGACTTTGTAGATATAACTGTAAATAAAGTAATCTCATTTTTATGGAAGAATATCATATACCAATTTGAGCTTTCTAAAATCTTGATAACCAACAATAGAATGCAGTTTGATAATCACAAGATGCGAGAGCAATGCCAAAGACTCAATATTGATCATAGGATTTTTTGGTGTTACACCCCAAAACCAATGGCCAACCAATCTTACCAACAAAGTCTTACTTAAGAGGCTAAAAGAAAAAGAAAAAAGCTAAGTCAAAATGAGCAAAGCTACTTAATGAGATTTTATGTGCTTACAAAATGATATAGAAAAACATTAACTAAAGAAACCCCATTCTTCCTTATGTTATTGAGGCCATAATACTAGCTACAATTTGATGCCCAAATCCAATAATCATCCATTACTCTTTGGAAAGGTAATGAGTAAATATTGATGATCAACCTAGATTTTATAGAGAAGTCTTGACTAACTATAGTAGTAAAGAATAAAACCTATCGACATAGAACTACTCAACATCATAGTGCCAAAGTAAAAAAATAAAAGGTTCAAGTTTAGAGACTTGGTATTCATAAAGTTAAAAGCGATGAGCAATAGGAGAATAAGGGAAAACTAGTCTTAAAATGGATAGGGTAATCAAAGAAAACACCTACCACTTTTAAAAGAAGGAAGAGAAGAACCTCCTTTATGGTTGACACTCAGATAATCTCAAAATGTATTAAGCATAGATGTAAGTTTCTTTAAGGAATAAAGTGTATTGTATCTTTGTTGTACATTCATTCTTCTCGTCACAATTACGATCTCAAACCGGCAATACTCTTCAGTGGGGCTTCTAGCCCCATGCTATCACTACGAAAGCCTTAGGCCTCACACTCCCTAGTGTGATATCAAATCGGAATAACTCTCTAGTGGGGATCCTGGACCCTATGTTATTGCTAGAGAAGCCCTGAACCTTTCACTTTCCAATGTGATCTCAAATCAATATAACTCTTGAATGGGGCTTTCAAGCCCCATGCTATCTCAAGGCTACTTCAAAAGTTAACTACAACTAAGAATTTACTTTGGGTTTTAGTTTGGGGGGATTGTAGCTTTAGAACAACAAGGTTTAATATAAACTAAAAAATTTAAAAATTTCCAAGTACGACCTATTGCTTTAAGGGCCTTGGTTTCATATGTGCCTAACACCTCTCAAGTTTAAACCATGAGCCTTGTGTGTCTTGGGCCTAGGCAGTGTTGGACACCCTTGGACTCTTACACGTCGATTAAAATTTCCTTAAGTATGGGTTCCACCTATCCTTGCCGACTCTTACATGTCGATTAAAATTTTCCTAAGTATAGGTTCCTTATGAGTTGGGGTTTCCATTTTATTTCTTAAAACTAGAGGGTTGCTTGGTAGAAGGCATTGTCTCCCCTACTTTGAAGGCTTTAGACCTCGGTATACCTAAAACCTTAGACGCCTCTAAATTTAAACTATACCAAACAAAGTGTGAAGAGAGATTAAAAATACTAAACAAAAGAAAATCACACTAATATATTAAGACCTTTATAAAACCAATGTACTTGATACAAAAAAAAAAAAAATCTTTAGTCGAGTATATTATTCTTTGAAGGCCCTAGCACTGCCTTGACAATTACCAGTTCTACCTTCAAAGTTGTCTATTATGCCATCAATTTTTCGAAGGATTGCCTAACTAACTATGGAAAATTCCTCCTTTTTTATAAGAACTTATTCCAAAGTAGAGCCTAACCAGGAAGTTTGGTAGTCTCTATCTTCTATTAGATTTTTATAGGCCCACTAGGTGTTTTGGATATAGAGATCACGAACCTTATTAGTCTCCCTTAACTGAGCCTTTTGTTATACCTTCTTCTTCCTCAAACTTTAAACTTCATATTATGCCCTTATTTGGGACTTCTCGACCACTCAGCATCTCCGAGAGTAGGTGTTCATCATGAAGTCCTGAAACAAAACAAAGGCATGTTAAGTTTTTTCTAATAATAATTCAAAATAAATATACTAGAAAATCCTTATCTAAAGAAATAATTGTTCGGTGAGGCCAAAATAGTGGGAAAACTATCATTAAACATTTGTATAATGTTTGATGGAATCATTAAGAGCTTTTATATGATGTTTATAATATACAAGCCATCTCCTTTAATATTGTATCATTTTCCTTGATAAGGTATCACATGGCATTTTTTTCCTTATCAAACAAGGGGAAAGTAGGGAGAAAACAAAGCCAATTCTTAGTTAAGTATAATAAGAACTTACTCCAGGATCACATGATCTGGTTTGGGACATGAAGATCCTAGCAAGAGCCTTGGTGGTGACTGCCATTAACGAGGGGTGAACATGGGTGGGGACATAGCCATGAAAGTGGGGTTGGTATCCCTACTACTAGAATAAGACCCTTGTTCAGAGGATACACTCTTCTCTTTTTGGGATTGGCTCTCCTATATGTCATGGTTAAAATATTAAAGGAAAAAGGTTCTTCTTTCCCATGGTAACTAGGGATTGACTTCCTCCTGTGGTAATGGCCTTTGACATGGGCTTGTTACGGGGTCACTCTCCATCTCTTGAAAAACTTGTTAAATAGTCCAAAAACTGGATATGTCCTTAGCCTTAACACTATCTTCGTTATCCTCTCTATAGTCTGCTCCTCGAATTTCTCATCTGAAAGTGAATCTACACCAAAACAAAGTCAAAGAATGATAAATATATCAAACAATGGATAAAGTATAAAGCTTTATATACCCTACCTACTCCTTTCCCAATATAGCCTTTTAGCCATCCCATTCACGATAAAGTGATTATGCTTTCATTAGGTTCATGCAAACATCCCTTTCAAAGTCATTTATATGAGGCCTTACATTTTTATTTGACTTAATGCTCTCCATCTCAAAGAGTCTCTTCATTAAACCTTATAATTAACCACCTCTCTCTCCACCCCTTCACATGGGTGGTTTTACCTTTCAATATGTTCTTGATTCACCCTTTTGGCTGGCCGACAAAGATGGAGAGCCAATAAAATTTATGACCACCATTAGAGAAGCCATTCGGGGTGTAACACTACTTGAATATATCTATAGTTAGCTCTAACCCAACAAGCTTAAGATACTCATTAAAAGCCTTAAGGAAAACCCATCTATTTATATGCAATTGGCTGGCACATAATTATAGTAAAAAAAAATATCACTTACAAACCCTTCAAGGGGAAGGAATACCCCAACTCATATATATATAAGAGAGTTGTAATTTCAAACTTCCCACTACAATTACCCACTGTTTAATTGCTTATCTTTTCATACTGGTGAGGGATTATAGCTATGTATGTCCTTTTTTGTTGACCTTTGCCCCTCGCCAGTTGCTCTATGGTTATGGTGTTATCCTCTGTATCTTTAAGAGCCCTTAGTAATCTAAGGTTCCCTAACAAACAATCATCAACCTTTCTAATAATAAGGCTGATTTTGATCGTCATAGACCCCTTGATTTTTTATGGCCCTGGCTTAATGATGAAGTCACTACTAGAAGCTACTTTCTTACCCCTTATTGTATCCATTTTTATAATTACATAAAACACTAAGTATGAGTGGTTACCTCAAGATAAGTCTCTTTGTACCACGCATCATGTAAATCCCATACACTTTATACAAAAGCCAAATGCTTCATGCAATTACTCTCTAGAAGGAACACACTACACACATAAGAACTACTTGGCGAAATGATTTACGTAGAAGTTTAGAGAGAGGAAATTCTGGTATGGAATGAAAGGAAGTCCTTATATAATGGGAGGCTTCTCTTATCCTCCGCCAGATCGACAACACATGTCACTGTTTTTAGTAGATCCTTAAAGTTAAAGCCAACGCCACCATAAAGTATTTCTCTAGGTATTTTTCATCTAAAAAAGCTTTCTTTTAATTGTGATGCACACCTTTGTGCATGAATACTCTAGTGATATGCCTTGAGATATCTGTTCCTTTTCTTATACAAAGAAAAATCAAGTATACCATTAAAAAAAAATGAGTGTATCTTTAAAGTCTTTGCATATTTTTACCATAAAGACTTGGGGGGCTACTAATGGATCAAGATTTATCAGTATTTATTAAACAACGTTTAGGTGGCTCAAGCTTATTTTAATGACGACCCATGCCTAGGAGATTTTTTTAAAAGGTTTTGGGCCCAAGTTATAGGCTTGAGACTAAATGCTAAGCGTATAGCTTGAGACCTTTGGACTTACATAGCACATCCGAGCCCAGGCGCCAAGCATGCACCTAACACTCGTGAGCTTAGGCATGCACTTGAGCCCAGACACCAGGCACCAGGCACATGTTTGGTGCCTCTTGGGCCTAGGCCACACACTTAGCATCTCTCGGGTTTAAGTTGCACGCCTAGGCCAATCTTGGGCCTTACCTTATGGACTAAACCTAATACTTAGTCCTTTGGAATTTTTGTCTGACCTAAGCCTTTTTAGTCAGGATCCTACTCCATTTACACACTTGGGTATACAAGAGTCTTCCATGGTGTACCATATTTTCATCACATAAATGTGTGTGTAAGAGATATATGTCTTTCATTAATGTTACCAAGAAGAAATGGCTTTCCGCTCCTTTCCCTCAAGTAAGAAGACAATGTTCAGGGGGTCGGGGGTATAAATACCCCCTGAACCATCTAGGTAAGAGGTTCATTACTTTTTCATTCTCAATATACACACATAACACTATTTTCTCTTATAGAGCATTCATTACATACCAAAATAAAAATAAACAACCTTTATTACACTTTCTCTCTACAAATATACTAACTTAAGCAACTGAGAGTGTCCAAATCCATTAAAAGATGACTGTTTTGCAGGTACTAAGATTCTTAAATCAAGCTATCACCTTCCTTTGCTATGGAGAATGGATCTAATAACCTAAACACTTGATTAAGCCTATTATCTAACCACAATAAAACCATAACCATATTCCTAAGTATTTTATATTTTGAAACATTATCAATATAATTTTAAAAATAAATAACATGTAATGAAAATTTTACCTTTCATTGTGTTATAATCCATTTTGTAATTGATGTTATGAATTTATTGTTATAATGGCCGCCATAGTTGTTCCATAACAACAATGACCATTACAGTTGTTATTCAAAAGTGCAATGTCATGGCACTCTAAAAAAAAAAAAGATTTGGTTGATTTTTTTAAAAAAATTCTTACAAATATTACATGCTTGACTCTTATGTTTATAAACATTATAAATATCAATATCAATATTGATATCGTTATCATGTTTATATTCATGATTGTTATGGTAACGTAATTTAAAAATATGACATATATATCATTTTTTTAAATAACAAAGAAATATAAGGTCCTTTTTTTTTATCTAATTAACTTGGCATAAAGGTAACTTTCTTCATGAGTGAAAAGTCCTCAATCCATGTCTTTTTTTATGAATGTTAACTTGTGTTTGAGAACAAACTATGAATAACTTGATTCCAAGCAGCCAAAGACCTTTAATGGCAGTAATTAAAAAAAATAGGGTAGCGAGCTTTACACTTAATTGAACAAGTTGTTTCTTTGTGTCCGAAAATTGACTTTTATGATTGAAAATGCACACTCATCTTTTCAATAAAAAGGAAGTGGGGATGGTTTCAAGGGTGTGGACAATGAGAATGTCTTTGTCAATCAAAGAAGCCCTTTGTTTCAAACATGAAAGAAATCCTGATAACATAACAGTCTGATGCACATTTTTTCCCCTACACGACCATGCATAAATATCTGATGAAGCATTATGAGGGATAACTTTTCCAAGGTATCTTGCTTCATTGATCTTGTAAAAGGGACATTGGAAGTATCTAAGCAGCCATTAGTACAAGTGTACAACAATAATAAATAATAATTCCATCTACCCGTTCATACCCAATTAGCTGCAAAAGTTCTGAATCTGATATCCCAAGATTTTAAAGTGAGAAAGGCCACATTCCTCAATCTATCTCCTTAGAGAGCGAAGCTGTAAGAGATCTGGTCGAAGCGCTGTATTTTGCCTTTTCTATAGCTGTCATAAAACCTGAAAATTCCCATGTTTTGGTCAGGAAAGTTCTCTCTTTCTAGGTCTGTCAAATTTATATACGACTAATAAAGGCATCAGGGGAGAGAACAGGACTAAATTATTGAACTTTACTCTAGCCAGAAATGATATTATATAGTATAGTTATTAGATTGAAAAAATGCTTTGGGAGCCAATAGAAATGGAGAAAGAGATTCGAGATCTTTTTTGAGAAGGAAGACCAAGACCAAAAACTTCTTACAAGGGAGAAGGAATTACAGAAGCCCTGATAGTTAAAAAGAAAAGGCAAATGGGACTTTTGATCTGAAAAGCAAATTTCAAGAGCAAAAACATAGCAGCAGCATCACTAATCTAGCTGCTTAGAAAACAAAAGGCTACACTTCAACTTATCCATTTAAGGATTCGTCTAAACTTTACAGATGACGGTAATCAACGTCGGGGGGGTGTAAGACCAACTTCTTACCGTTATTATAGCTGACAAATTACATATTCTTCTTCATAGTAATTAATAGCTAATTAACCCCTCCCTCATCCACAATCAAATCAAAACGAGGGAACGACACCGTAATGAGTATCGGCCAGGAAAGGGACAGAGCTCGGAGAGTTATACAGGGTGTCTATATCGGATTCCATTTCAGTTCGCTTCGCGAATCGGCCTTTGATTCTTGGCCTGGTTTCTGCGTAAGCTTTACGTGAAGCATACCGTATGGTTTTTTCGAATTTACGGTTCTTTCTTTTCTCTCTGTACCTCAAAACTCTAGCTTCGCGGTCAATCCCAGCTAACTGAGCTGCTGCTTGATTTGTAATGGAACCTGAGATGGGCATGCTTGGATCGGTATAAGTATTCATGCTTCGGCCGAAGGGATACGAAATATCGGACATAGAATTCCCGTCAGGAACAACACCAACATCGAGGGAAGACGAAGAAACCTGAAAAATCAAAGAAACTTTTTCAGCAACTCTACTAGGCTTATAGTTATTTGAGCTTCAACTACGCAGGTTTTCGTACTTACGCTGTGGCTAAGGGACTGAGTGGGGTAGCTGCTGAAAGAGGTGAGTTTCGATCTACAGAAATCAATATCAAAGCAGCTTTTATGATCAATCACGGGAAGCGGAGCTGGTTTGTTTTGGACAGGCACAACGCTATCAGCTCCAGCACCACCCCCACCATGACTCTGCTTGTACCTCCCATCCATGGAATTCTGATACTCAAAATCAAGAAAGGGATCCATTTCACAGAAAAACATATCTCCAGTCTTGACAACAGGATTCTCGATGTTGATCTTGGTATTAAGGTCATGTGTTGTGTGATTACCGTGCAACAACCACGAAACACCCTCGATCTCATCGTTATGATCATATGCAGACACACCATTTTGATCACCAGGGACTAGAAAATTAAACGCCGAGGAAGTCTTAACAATTGATTCAGCAGAGTCATAAAAAGGCTCCACGGGGACTCGTTCATGACGGCGAGCAAGAGGGTTAGCAGAGTGGATGTCAGCATCACAAGTAACACAAAGAGCAGCTGCATCAGCCTTACAGGTAACCGCAGCTGGTGCTTGCTCGCAAACCTCACACATCCACACACGCTCGTGCCTTGACATGATCTTGCTGTTCACCCCACTATGGTGAATCTTGGTGTCACAGTTCAGACACAAAAAAGCAGAGTCCGCCCGGCAAAACGCAGCTGCAGCTGCCGTTTTGCACGAGTCGCAACGTTTAGCCGCAACACTCCATCCTCCGGTCAAGTTCTTTAAGCTCTCAAGTTCAATTCCCATTTCGTTTTCTCTTTGGTTCTCCCAGTCAGTTTCTGAAATAAACAGGAAACCGAAAACGTTTTTCCTTCTGGGTTTCTGATTCTCTAAAATGCTGTAAAGAGAGAGTTGTAGGATTTCGGTATTTGTGGGAATGCGGGGGCTAAGAGTAAAGACTCGAAGAGTTGGGTGTGTTAATTGCTTGGCTATTGATTGTTATTATCCATCTAAGTCTAGTCAGAGGAAAAACTAGGTGCTGATAAATATGAAGACGACACGTGGAGAGATCGTAACCAAGGAAAAAGATTTCTTATTATTCATTCATTCATTCATCAGGAAGACACATAACATATAGTAGTGATTATGTTATTGGGTTTTTGAGGATTTTAATAGTGTTTATGAGAAGTTGTTGTCATGTGTCTGTGCCGACGGGGGACCCACGTGAGATTGGGGGTGGGGGTGGGGGGCATGCGAGTTGAGAGAGGGAGATGGTGATGAGGTTGCAGAGAGTTGGATGCAAAATCCCATGTCATCAAATGGGTTGGGTTGGGTTGGCGCTAGGGTGTTAAAACAAAATTGTATATTTGCTTATTTGACTTTATCTAATTTTTTAAAGTTAGATAATATAGATTTTATACATGATAATTAAATAAAAAAATTTTAAAAATCGTTAGGATTCAAAACCGATCAACCTATCTAACCGATATATCATGTAACAACAAACTTAATTTGTTTTGTTGTTATATGTTTTGTTATTTTTTTATAATTCATTTTTTTTATTTTATTCAATTGGTTAGGGTTGATATATTAAATTTAAATTGTTTGTTATGGTTTATACAGGTTTTGTATATTTTTCAAAAAAGAAAAAGAAAAAGAGGGTCATGTATATCCTCAAGAGACATGGAAATACTTGAGAATTCAAGTGATATCAAGCTATATGATTTCTATCTAATAAAATTAAAGATGCTTTGAAATATGTATGAAGGTGGCAAGATGCTTAATCTCCGCTCTTCAACATCTAGTTAATTATATGTATATTATATATGGATTTAACTCATCTGAGTTGATATGGTTTTTGTGCATTATTTTATTCTGGAAATGTAAGACTTAATTATTATATATAAAGTAAATTGCTAAAATCAAAATTTAATTTTAATATAATTAAAAATAATAATTATATGTATTGGTTGGCCTAATGTTTGTTTCGAGAAAAAAAAACAGAGAGCTCAAATCCTTAAAAATTTCATATCAATGTTGTATATTTTCTTTTTCTTTTTTACTTTTGACCACTTAAACAATATTGATAAACTACAATACTCGTAATTTGAGTAAAGATTTCCCTTTAAAGAGTAAACCTTTTTAGTATTAGGAGAAAAGAAAAATGGTAGTAGCCATGGGTTTTAGGGCGAAGTCTGGATTTTTTTCCAAAATAAAATATTTTAAAATCTGTTTGTTTTTGTTATATTCATAAATCAAGGCATTTTAGCCATGTAGGATAGCTAGCACTTGCTCATACCATTTAATTTAATTAATTAATAAAATTTCATTAAAATAACCACTACAAAAAATTTTAGATTTACCGATGGAATTTTTTGTCGGTATTTATACTCACAATCTATCGACGCAAAATTTACCAATGGGCTCACAAACAAAAATAATCCATCAGAAAAACTCTCGTTAGAGATTTGTGGTCTGTCAATAATAACTTTACAAATAGATTTAGTACAGATGGACAAAACGCGTCAAAAAAAAATTACCCACTTTATTCTGTCGGTATTTACATTGCTGAATATAACATATCACGGACAGATAAACCATATGTCATTCCATTGGTGAATTTTTTTTCATCCATCGGTATTCCTGTCGGTGAAGTTGACATATAACCATCAAATAGACCATTTGTTATTTTGTTAGTGAGTAAACAATGGCAATGACATTTGCATTAATTCTTTTCAAACTATCTGGAATATACCGACGGACTTAGGCTAGCTATCGGTAACCCCATCAATAATAATTTTTAAAAATATATATTTTTTAAATCTATTAAACAAAAATAGAAAAAAATTAAATTAATATAAAATTCAAATATTTATTATAAATTTAAACATTTATAAATTCAAATACAATTAATGTAAAATATAAGCACTGAAGGAGGAGAAGGAGGCGGGTATTTGCTTGGACCATGGGGCAAATAAGAGGGAGCACATGTATCACTATGTTCGAAGCATGTCCATAAGAAAAACGTAGACTTTTAAGCCATTGGTAGACAAGTAATCGTGTATTTTTGTCTAAGGCAAAATTAGCTTTAGGCTCTACGGCCTGTGACCCATCATAAACCAGTTTCAGATTTGTATGGTGACAAAACAAAGATATATCTATGCTAGTTTTGATGTTGTCTTTTGTCTTCCATTTCACATTCATAACCATGTTGAAAATATTTTCAAACATATTCTTTTTAATGTGCTTGGTATCAAGTTATGGCGGAGGAGATTGGTCTTCCAATAAGAAAGCTCCCAGAAAATATTTCACTTTACTCAATTATGGGTCAAATCAAAATCAGGAAACTTATGCTTACCGAATTGAAAACCAAACACAGTGTCATCATATTCTGACACCATATCATACAATTCTTCACATGACAATACCGGCGATGCAATATCCCTTTCAACTTTGCCAATAAAGAAGTTATTTTTATTCGTTATGTACTTGTGATCTGTTGG
>Ga0325403_1001793_pt1 | contig 18356 bp, 17 predicted proteins | sample PopdelMetagenome_19_FD_205665 | JGI IMG/M metagenome (GOLD analysis project Ga0325403, IMG submission 205665) | Populus deltoides microbial communities from Bellville, Georgia, United States - Xylem-PdKOR-R4 | ecosystem: Host-associated > Plants > Phyllosphere > Stem > Wood/Secondary xylem...
ATTTATCGGGCATGTAGGGTTTCTAGGGAAAACACGGTCAATGCCCAGCTGAAGACATTGGTGACAAAAGCAACACAGTTTTCGGTGGGCACACTTACCAATGAAGAAATCTAGTGCATGTTCTCGAGTATTTTTTTTTTTTTGACTCCAGGGTGCTAAAAAGAAACTTGATAAAATAACATAAAACAAATTATTTAAAAATATAATATAGAGACATAGATGTCATAGTCATAAGTGCTGCAGCTTTTTCAAATTGCAAAATTTAAAAACACACGAGATTTAACAAGGACAGGTGTGTGAGAAAAAAAAATAATAATAAAAAGATCTTGCAAGAATATCAGTATTATTAAAAAAATATCTATAAGCAGCACAGAAATAAGTGAGCCTCTCTCTCTCTCTCTCTCTCTCCTCTCTTCACAACTTGCGAGGAAAAAGGAGAGGAAAAATAAAAAATAAAATATAACCATATAAACACATTGAAAATTCAATAATGACACGATCCCATTAAAAAAAATCAACAAAACAAGTTAAAAGACACCGAAAAAAGTAAACTAAAAAATCACAAATCACAATTACGACTTGCAAATCAAAGATTTCATTTGCTACTATTTAAATTATATTATTTTAAAAAAATATTTTTTATGTTGTATTATTTTATCATATTTCTTATCTAGGACGCTAGAAACCCAAAAAAAAAAAAAGTCCATGTTCTCCGGCTCTGTTAGCTCCCGGCGAGTGAATGCGTTCCTTTCTGATCTTTGTTTGACAGATAGCACGTGTTCTTGAACAGTGCACTTTTCGATATTTTTTGTCATGAACAGAGGCCCAGCTGTCTAAACGACAGTAGGTAACAGTACATGTACAGAATATTGCACCAGCATACCCTACTTATATAGTTGCCGACACAATCGCAAAGCCAACTAGCTTCCACGAAGCTGTATCCCTCCAAATTTGAAGAGAGGCAGGCAACATTCTAGAATCTAAACTGAAAACACCTTTAGCAGTATTTTAATTAATTTATGTAGTCTTAAAAAATAATTAAATAATTTTTTGACTAATATTGACCATGTACTCAAACTTTCATCCTATCTGCTGCTTAATTTTCTTACCCTTTCTATTTCTTGAAATAAAATATCAAACCACAATGAAAAAAAAAAAGGAAATGGACGAAAAGGATCATGTAATAAATAACTATAAAAACATGGGGATTAAATAATAATTTCAAAAATCATGTGGACTAATTATTTATATTTGCTAAATTTCCGGACTAAGTTATATTTAACTAGTAAAAAAAAATGTGTTGCTGGGGTTGATACTTACCGTGTGGTTGGACAGGTACCAATCTCCAATAAGAATGGTGTAGTCACCAGCAGGATCATCGAAGGGAACGGGGATTCGAGGCCGACTGAGGATTCTGATTCCTCCAAAACCACCAGCAGCCTTGTGGAATCCAAGAGATGGGAAGTAGTAGAAACTTCCTATCTGATCCTTGACCTGGAGAATATATGTAAAGTTCTTTCCCGGAGGAATCGGGCACGTGGTCCCAATGACACCATCCTCAAATGAGTTTCTCCTCTGTTGAATTCCATTCCTATTTTTACAGTCACAAAACAAGCATAAGCAGTAGATCTACCATTCATAACTACAGAGCTCAAACAAAGTTACTGCATAACTGGGGTCAACACATTGGCTCAGCATCACATAATTGAGAACATGCTTCTCTTGGTGCATGCTAATAAATGTGTTAGCTGTCTACATTATGAAGCAGGCTCTGCAGGCTGCAGCCCATCATGGGATGGTTGTCTTAGTAAAATGTCTGAGATGTAATTCACATTCTAAATTCACCTGCATTAATTCTGGGAAACCAATACAGATCTTTGAAATAGAGTAAAAGACTACTTTTTGCACAGGCCATCTAGGGCATGGCAAAGGTACCCATTGCATGTGCTTAAAAGTGGGGTTATCTTTATTTTTAAAGCATTTTATATTTAGAAATATATTAAAATAATATTTTTTATTTTAAAAACATTATTTTAAACATCAATATACTATGAAAATATCAAAAAATATTAATTTAAAATAAAATGATATAAACAAATTAATTTTTTTCAAAAAAAAAAACTTTTAAAATACATCAACAAACAGCCCTAATGAGACTCTATCCTATCCTTTAACATGGCATGGCAAAAGTCCACATTGCACACCTAGTGGACTCTATCGTATCCTGTAACTTCTCCTGTGGATGACAGCTAAATATAAAATTGACCACTCGGTGAGTGATCTAAAATCAGGAAGGTTAACAAATACAGTAGCTGTTGGCTATAAGGTCGCTGTCATCTATAAGATAAACTAATCACAGCCTTGATTCTCTGATAATGACAGACATGTAAGGGGCTATAAATCACAAAGTTTGGATCTTTTATCAATTGATTGTATGTAGCATTGGAGTTCAAACTCAGTTTAGAGTCATTTCTTGGCGGAAATTACAGCGCTAATAGCGCGGAAAGTTCCAAAAGGGTGACTTCAATTCAATCCATAAATTAGATCTAGAAGTCATCGAGCTATATGGATGCTCCCACCAGCAATCACTGATTCAGACAAGTTCAAAAGGACCAGAGAGAGAGAAAAGTAAAAACACTACAGAGAACAGAGAAATGGCAATGTGAATCAAAGCCATGACAATCTGCCATGCTTACAATATAAAATGAAAATGGACATCCTAGAATTACAGATGTAGCTTTGTATAGCATTGCAAAGAAAGAGGGACTGACTAGGTAGATTTGGTCTTTTCAATGCAGGAAGCAACAAAAGAGCAGCAAATAATCTTTACAGAAAGGGAAAAGGAGAGAGATGTTACCAAGAGAGGAGGAAAGGCTCATCTAAGCTGTTATAGACATTGATAATAAGGTTGTCATTAGTCACAGAGTGAATGTCAGGTCCTGGGAATTGTCCATTGATGAGAATACCCTGTTACCAAATCAGTAGCAGTTAACTTTGGAACAAACTTAAGCCCATTACAGATCAAAAGAAACGGCAATAAAATCAAGGAGATTTGGACAAACCTGTTGACGAACACCAAGAGGGTAGATGAAACCATAAGTAACATTCCAGTCGAAGAACCTGTAAGGATCTTCAGCTTTAACAATGGAAATAATAGAAACTGAGACACACAAAAATGTGCAGAGTACTGCAGTTTTTCCCGCTAAGTTGAGGGGCATTTTGGAGCCAAATGACAAGGTGTTATTAAGACTTCTTTCGTCTGCCTGTTTTCGGAGTCGAGCTGAATATGGAAAGAAGAGTGTGAAAGAGAGGAAGACTTTAAGGAGGAGGGAGTGAGGTTAGTTTCTTGGGAAGTAGGCTGTAAATGACGAGGGATGGCGCAATATTTAAGTGCGGTACAGAGCATGTGGTGTGAATGGCGAGCCTAAACAAAAGAAAAGGAAATGAGAGGGAAAATTGGGGCAGAGCCAATTTGCGAAAAAAGAAAAGGAAAATCAGTGTCGGTGGTGGGGTCTGCTCATTATCATATGGTAGTAGTTTTTGAAAGATCAGGTTTAATGAGTGTGATTTGTCCCCCACATGGGTTTTGGAGGGAGGTTGGGTCGCAGTGTGGGTGGGTTTGTTTTGGCGCGACGCTCAGGAGGCTTCCATGCGAGTAGGTTTTAACCGGATTTATTAAACCCTAGTATCAACTCAGTGAGTGATCTACTGACCTGAATCGAAATTTAAACTAAACTAAATATGAATTTAGTGTAACCAGTAAGTAAACCTGCAATAAGACTTAAAATTCAGTTTGATTTTTTTAAAAAACTCTAGTCAATATTATTTTAACTTTTTTTTTAATCTTAAAACGATAGTATTTTGGGTTAAAACATGTCAATTAGATTAATTCGTCCAAGCCTTGGATTAGGCTGGGTTTAACTCTTAGGGTTCTCTTGTTACATCCTTCAAGCATTATTATTATTATTATTTTTTTGAGTGATTTCTAGTGATAAACCAAAAACAAAAACAAGAAAAGGGCCCTCTTTCTATGCTCACACTAATGTTTCCTCTTATCTAGTGCAAATACGGTGTAATAGACAAGCAATTTTATATGGATTTGCGTGCTGAGAATAGCTTGACTTGAGAAACCAAAAACAAGAAAAGGGCCCTCTTTCCATGCTCACACTAATGTTTCCTCTTATCTTTGCTAGTTACCTTCGAATTAATCAATGTCTTATTTGTTGCGTTGTGTTTATTGTGCCTGTCTGATTCCATGGCTACGATGGCTTAGGAACCTGGTTTAGGAAAAAAAATACTGTTACTGGCTTTAAAAACAGATGATAGCAGTGATCTTCTGTGATGCAGTCAGTGGTAATTAACTAGTATGGTTAGCTACAGATTAGGTGCGTGGACCTGCATGATCACCAACAAATAAAAAGCAATTTGAATGCAACCTGGACTTACTTGAAGATTAAAAAAGATAAACAGCACCTTTTTTCAACCTGGGGTGTAATAACATATGCAATTATGGCTCTGACTTCTGGCAAGGAGTAGTCATATTTGAGAAGATGAAGCACATGCAAGATGGAGGTCCATGTAGAGATCAATTTATTTCCTAAACGAGCAAAGTTGAGAAAATATTTCTCATTCTAGTATAAAAATGGATGATCATGCATATATTACGACCACCCAATTAATTATTTTGAATACAATTTTCATTTCTTTTCCTTTCTTTTCTTTTCTTTTTTTATTTCTTTCTCTTCCCCGCCTCTCCCTTCTCCTCCCTTCCCCACAACTCACGTACGGTGATCTCCCTCTCTCCACCACAAAAAAAAAATAATCTCTCCCCCTTCCCCACAACAAATCTCACATTTCTCTCTTTAAGCTTTCAGTATGGATGGATTAGTTTTTTTTTAATATATAATAAAATTTTTATTTATATCTTATAAATAATAATATAATCTTTTCTAATATCTTAAGTGAATTTTTAATACACAAGGGTCAGAGAGATATGACCGCAATTTATGATGCTACCAGTGATGTTGTGCACAGTGCTTTCAATACTCTGTTCTCGTTATGTCATTTCTCACTTGGAAAGCCTCAGTGTTCGGACAATGCAATATAATGATGATCCTTTTTATCATATTTGGACAATGCAATAGAGAATAATGATAGCACTTATTATGCTAGATGATGACATGCATGTGATTGTGATGGTGTAGGTTCATCAACATGTTAATTTATTATATTATATGTTTAATTATGTAATTTAATTAATTTATAATTGAATTGATATTGAATTATTTTAGTGTTGAGATTAAGTTTTTTTAATTATAAATTTATCAGCAATGAAAATTAGACGAATCTGTTGGCTTGAACTATAGTTGTTATTTTTATGATCATGTGAAACTGTGTTTTTGCTGAGCAGGGAGCAAAAATAATTGAGACAAGTAGGGGGTTGGGATTTTAATAGATCGTGCATGTAGACGACTAGTTGTTGTGTATTTACTATATATACTACCAGTTGTTGCGCATGTAGTAGCACATGCACCTCCTATCCTATAGATCATGTATTTACTACATACGTGATCTAAAGATTACGCATACGCTGCATGCGCTACCATTATTTCTGTGCCAAAGTGAAAGTTACTCGAGCTCCAAACGGTTACTAGGCTGTATTTTGTGACATGGCAGACCTATTTGGTAATCTGGTCAAACACCCAATCAACCACTGTTTTGTCTAATTAGATCAGGCCTCTTTTTTTTTTCTCTCTTTCCAGCCATGAGATGGGTCCTAGAATTGCCACATCTGTTGTTTTCCTACCAAATGTGTGATAAACTCCGGCCAGGATGATATAAACAGAAAATTGTCACTTGCCTTGGGATCTTTCCCCTGATCTCAGGCGTGATATCTGCAGCTACAAGCCTGCAAATCCTTTTCATGAAAGCCTATGGGATCAATCTAAAATATAATGACAAATCTCACAATTGATGGCCAAATGACATCTTTACTGACTTTACGCACCAACGGCAGCATGCTGTCTTGAAAATTCAACAACGTTCCATTAGCTTTCATCTTCAAGAATTAACATTTCTAGATGATTCTGCTAGGAATTCTCTTGTAAGAATAAAGCACGTTGAAGTTCAAATCTCCTGTAATAGAGGGATTGAATTTTTCTACATCAACTCTCTACGAGACTACACCTTTATTAAAGCAAGATCCGAGACGCACAATGACTATTGAATGGTTCCCAACAGCAATTATTGGCCTCACTCTTTTGGTTTTGATTAACAGGACCCAACATATCAACCCACGTTTTCAAGGTGACACCTTTACCATTATCCTTTAACCCGACGCGAAAGGACAAGGGTGACCACTCTCCTGGTCCTTGCTAATCTTATTTGGATTGCTTTTTCTATGCTGCTAGACACTTAGTATAAGATTTCTGCTAGCAACAGACATTTGAATTTCAGTATTTGAAGCTAGTTTTAAGATAAATACATTCTAACATATAAATGGCAAACTGTCAAAATTTGAACAGGTGAGATTTCAAATTTCCTCTATTCTTTCAATAAATGCAGGCAGGCAGGCAGGCAGGCAGGCAGTCAGTCAGTCAGTCAGAGTCATAAAAAAAAAGGGAGTACGGCTATGGATCTTAATAATGTGTTATCTGCCTGTAAAGGAACAGTCGCATCTTTGAGCTAAATTTGTTCAATGCCTTGCATCAGACAAGAAGTAATGATCATTGCTGATCTCTAAAAATCAAAGCCATGCCAATAATCCGAACACTTATTAGCCAAATAATGTTTAGAAATTTACCAACAAACTACCAGTACATGTGCATGCACAAATATGCTCCAGGGCGTGGACCCGACCTTTAATCAAAATGAGCTGTTAAAGAAATCTATCAATTTGAATATGTAATTTGCTCATATTCCATTCCAATTAGCGAACTCTTCCTCAAAATTTACTCATTTTAATGCCTTGCATCAGATCTAGGAGAGTGAAAATTTTAGTTCCATACCGCATTAAAATTATCACCTAAACTAAAGTAGTAGCATCTACCAAAACTAGAAACTGCAATGGACTCTCTAGATCATATTTTTTTATATTCATACAAAATTTGGTTATTCATATCTTATTTATAAAAAATTAAATAATAATATATATATTTGAAGATTAGGTTCGGGTCAACCATATAGTAGATGGCTCAATGGTACCAACTTTGAATTAAGAGGTTTGTTCTTCTTGTAGTCTCAAGTTTGAACCACATGGTTGCTAATATGATAATCACTGGAGGCTTACATGGTCATTAACTTCAGAGCTCTCGTGGGATTAATAGAGGTGCGCACAAGCTGACCCGGACACCCACGTCAATTAAAAAAAAGATTAGGTTTGGGTCGAGTTTAACAATATCCATACCTTATCCATGCAACTATCTATGAAAAGCTCACTCATTTAGATTGGATCGGTATCTATAGAGTTCGAATAAAATTATCATCCTTGTAAAAAATACTAAATACACCAAACGATCACATTACGAGCTGATTCATTGCAAATGAATACATTCAGTTTGCAAAAAATGATTATAATTAATAGAAAGACTACTAACTGATTAAGAGCGTGTTTGGAGTGCGGTTACGGTTGCTTTTCAAAGTGTTTTTTACTTGAAAATACATTAAAATAATATTTTTTTATTTTTTAAAAATATTTTTGACATCAACACATCAAAATGATCCGAAAATATCAAAAACTATTAATTTAAAGTAAAGAAAATAAATAAAAAATTTTAATTTTTTAAAAACATTTTTAAAATAAGAAAAGACAGCGAACTCTGCCACAAACAGCAGAATCTCATTTGTTTTAGACAACATAAGTGCCAAAATACAAACCACAGGATTGCAGAAACCCTATGACCTGCTCCACACTCAATTTGAAACCAAACCACCAATTCTATTTTCCTCAAAACATAGTAATCTGAAAAATCATTTGCAGAGACAATGGAATGATGAGATATAGGACACTATACTAGCTTTCATTAGACAACACAAAACAGCACCTTCTCGACTTCATAGAATAAAACGTCTAACAACTCAATTCAGCAAGACCTCAAAGCTAATCTCAAACCAACTCAAAAACTGTTTCCTGAATTCATAAAACCAAGTTTTAAAAACTATTAAGTATACCATCATCCCAGGATTTACCACTCAGAAAGGCTTAAATCCAATAACTACCGGTCATCTCCCCCCTATGACAACTGACTCTCACCATAACTACCTATTTGCACAAAATGCGCCAAGCATTCGAAGAATTACTGATATCCCAAGACAATTAATCACAAACAGAAGTCATATATCCAAAATATTAAATCCTGATCCGTCAACCACGTCATCTACCACAGAAAGCCTAAAACCCTAAACCACAAATAATCATAGAAATACTCAAAAACGATACCGTCAATGACTAAAACGAAACATTTAGGTTCATTTACAATTTATTAATTCAAAATCAAATAATTTTAAAAAAAGAGAGAGTAACTCACAGGCAAAATAGACCACGAATTTCCATTCAATGGTCCTCGCCGAAGAGAAGGCGAAGGCGAGAAGCGAAGAGACCAGAGGAATCAAGAGAGGCTTCGTGAAGGAGGCTGCGCTTTATATTCTTCATGCGATCAGTTAGGTTTTTTTGCTCTTCTTTAAGAGCTATAGTGTCTTCCTGGAGGTCGTGGATTTGGTACTTTTGGCCTAGGGATCTGATGCTCAAGAGAAAAATCCCAGTCATCGCAAAGAGCTGGATGAAGCTGTCTTTGCGTTTCATTGCATTTGCGACTAACCCTAACGATTTTCTAGGGTTTTGAGCTGCATTGCCTGCTGAGCTTGAGGAAGCCATGAGAGCAACTGCAGGAGCTGGACTGCTAGCTGGTGAAGGAAGGGCGAAAATGAATTGGAATCTCTTTCGGCGAGAAATTAGAGTTTTTTTCTCATGGTCATAATCACGGGCCCGTCTTCACAGGTCGCGACTAAAACCCAGCCCATAAAATGTACAGCCCAATGAGAGTAGTGATTGCTTGAGCCCATCTAAGCCATGCCACAGCCCACCAGGATGGCACTTTGACTAACTCAACAAGACAAAAATAATTAAATTTTGATTTCGATCCACTATTTGGGTGTAATTAGAAATCAGTATAAATCAAGATCAGTTTCTATACTGCTTATTTATATTTAAGGAATCTTTTGAATCTTGTAAATATAAAGAGATATAAATAAATAGGAAACCGATATTGTAATTTCAAGAAATAAAGAGTTCACAAATAAACAAATAGGCATTTGAGAGGTTTAAGATCAATTTTTTTTTCCTTTTTTAATTTGCAATTTCAAAGAACATATTTCTTGAGAGGTTGACCGGAGCTTAAAATGCTTTAAAAATATAAAATAAATCCATAGCTAGCGATATTGAGCTGGACCTCTTTATCGACTTGAACCAAGCTTCCGAATTTATATTTAATCATTTATATATTTCAAGAACATTGTCTGATAAGCCTAGTGGATCACCGTCCATCTCATACGACGTGCCACAGTGGTGCAATGGTGTGGTTCTGACTAGCATTTTTAACACAAGCTCCAATGGCGTTGTTGTCAATGTAATCATGATAATGTCCACAAGTAAATAAATATGTTTTTTCAGAACATGCCTGTGTCTTTCCGTCAATAGCAACCAAGCGTATTGTCACTCATGCTTAATCACATGCAATCATCTGTATTGTACTTGAATATATTACAAATATTATAGAAAATGAAAATCCAACCGAACAAAGATGATCCAAAACCATAAATGACCCGAGCAGAACACGAGGAAAACCTCAACCAACCCGTGACCATCCTCATTTACGAGTGGATAAAAAAAGAAAAAAACTGTAACATGGCATTAGGAGGGGTACTAGGGAACAAGGAACGATGAGTAGAATGGTCGTAGAGACTGACAATTAGAACCAGAGATTTATCAAACGATTCAAATCCAAGACTAATAAAATATATAAAAGGATTATAGAATCCCCGCCAAAAGAACACAAACGAGCAGAATTCAAGCATGGAATGCTAACTAGCAGCAATTCAAGCCGAAACTGCACCAGAGAAATACAAGGAAGAATCTCTTAGAACCAATTCTTGAAATGGTTCAGAACTCAAATGTTACGTATTAAATTATTTAAAGTAACAATCCATACACAATGAACCCAAAAAGTCTTACCTGCCAACAACCTATAATTTGGAGCACCTCAAGCCCCAAAGCTTGATTTTGTACAACATTCTTCAGACTGAAAGAGTAATTTGAAGGTGACCCAGCAGAGGTGATCATATCCCGAAATTTGTTTGGCTCTGTATCGCATGAGAAATATCAGAACCATTTCAACACAGAAAGGTTAGCACTTGTCCTCCCCATAGTCATCCTGAAGTCGCCGCTGAATATCACGTTGCAGCATCTCTACATAATTCTGCACAAGTGAAATTTTCCCTTTGAGCTTTTATGCGCAGCATGATAAGCAAGAAAAATCACATGCATTAACAGGAGTAAAATACGCAGGTGCCTTGACTGCCATCATCAGTATAAACAAGCAGAAAAATATTGAAAGTATAACAGCATGAAAGATAGAGAAACATAAAACTTACACTGGCTAAATCCTCATTGTTGTTCAATTCATGCTGAATACCTTCAGCATTGCTTCCATTGCCATTCAACCTTACTGCATTGCCAACAATGGCTTGAAAAACATCTTGAGGTGCAGCAAACTGTTCAATCCTCTGAGCCACTTCGTGGAGGTTGATCTATAAGACACATAAGATAAAATCAGTCAAAATAGGGGCCATTTTACCAATTCTGCGAAAAAGATTCCTTGATTAAGTTAAGTGAGAGGGCTTGAACACAGCAGCACTTTGCTTGAGTACAGGATTTCATTCTATTCACATATATTTGATTTCTTTTTGTGGGTTATGCAAACCTGAATGTTATTATCATTAGGATTTTCAGCTCCAATTGATTCCCTCTCATTGGATCGCGTCTGGGGTTCAGATTCTGGGGTAGGAAACAGCTGGGGAGATCCATGGCCAAGAACCTGGGAAACAACAGGCATCATTTGTTGGACCATCCCTGACAGATCAAATCCGCCGCCTTGGCCACTGCCTAAACCTGAGAACATATTTCCTAGATCTTGGCCGTCAACCTGCTGAGCAATCTGACTGACAGTATTCATTATTTGGGGATTCTGAGTGAGCTGTTGCAACATATTCCTGAAGACGTTGGGAGAACCAACACCGGTTTGTTCTGAAACCCCTGCAAACAAATTATTCATAACAGGACTACGTAGAACCTGCGACATAGCACTGGCACTGTCAAACTGGCCATCAGCACTTAAATCTCTTGGTGGTCTACCCTCCATGACCTGCCCAGGAAGTGGGGCTACTGGATCTGGGGGGGTGTCATTTGCACCAGCCCTATTTGTACTAGAGCTGCGAGATGCAAGAGACTGTAAAAGCTGTTGGCCACTGATTCCAGCTTCTGGGTTCCGATTGAGATGGGTATTGGTTGTTCCACTACCAATTGAGTTTGGCTGCTTGGTTCGTCTCTAGTCACATCAACAAACAGAGATCACTTTTTTCTCTCATGAAAAAAGAAAAAATAACCATGTGGACAAGTAAAGCATGCATGACAGATGCAGTAATCAATCCACAAAGTCAAGCCTGGCAGAATGCAGCAGGCACTTATTTCAATGTCAAAATAGGACACGCTCGCGCCTAGTATTCACACCTAGTACAGCATTCCACGCTGCAGACACCTTTCACTGTTTACACAGTGATAGCAACAAGCAAAAATGATGCATCTTGTGGCTTCCATTACAGTAAGCATTTCAAAACTCCAACACCACAGCCTATTCCTTGATCTGTCAACAGGTCCTCATGTATAACTGAATACATCATAGATAACTCAAAAATAAATAAATAAAGAGCAGTTACCATACCTTGCGGTCCAAACTCCCCAAACCCAAACCAAGTGGAACAGCTTTAGTGCAGGAACTGGAAGCATTTTGAGTAGTATCTTGAGACTTCTGAGAAGTTTCTACATTAGGACATTCCACTGAAGAAGATGATATATTCACTGAAGATGATGGTATGTTCACTGAAGAAGACGATACGCCCACTGAAGAAGATGGTATGTCTTTCAAGCTCAAAGGATCATTGTCATGTACTTGGGCCTGTTAAGAGATGGTATTCTCTCAACAATTTAGTACTAACCAGAAAGAAGTAACAAAGAGGATCCCTGAATAATGCAGAAAGCAAACCTTCTGGTCATGGCATTCTGACATATCTCCAGGTAATGACACATTAGATTCCCCAGCTCCATTCACCACAGTGCTATTCATCTGTAAGTTTGTTGGATTATTACCTGCTACGGATCCAGCGGAGCCTGCATAATAAAATACCAATATTATATGATCCTCAGTAAGTAAAAGCAACAATATATCCATGGTTTTTTACTATTTGACCATTCAACAGTTACCTGATGCGGGCTGGTTTCCTCCTTGCCTATTGCCAGCAAGTTGTCTCAGTTGCGAGTTTATTCCGCTCATTATAGAGCTTAATGACATGGAATCAGAAGGTGGCTGTGAATTTGAAAGCCCAAGACCACGTTGTGCAGCAACTGTAACACCTGCTGAGGGTGAAGGGACTGTTGCTGCAACAACATTTCTTGCTGGCGGCGCCTGCTCTGGGCCTGAAACACCCAAACCAGCAGCATTACCATGTTCTCCCTGTATCCCTGTACCACTTGTCCTGGTACCTATGGTTGGAATAACAGATGCTAGCGAGGTCCCTGGTAATGCAGGAGTGTCAAACAGACTTGAAAGCATGTAAGCAGCATTGTGAATAAAGAAAGCTTGTTTTGCTTACCAGCATGTATATGAATGTTTACATGCCTTGGAGCATTTCCAACACCAACAGGACCAAATGCCAAGGGATTTGATGGTGGAACCGAACTACCAAAAAGGGAATTGGTTTGAAGAGGGAAAGGCTGCAAAGAATTTAAAATTAGAAAACAGTGTGCCAAGCTGGCATATAAAATTCACAGTTGCAAGAAATTAAGCTACAATGCAGAAAATCCACTCAATGATAATAGTACACACAAGACTGTATGTAAGAAAGCCTAACAGGTAATTGAAAGAGCCTTTTTCATTTAATACACACCAAATTCATATGATCCAGAGAGCCACACAACAAATTTTTCTTATGCATAAATGACAATTACCAATCGGTTATACATGAGATAAAGAGATGTATCAATTTAAATTCTGACACTCAAAATTCATTCATGATATTAACACCCTACCACCAAGATTTCAACAGCAAGTGAATGAGGTCCTATCTATTATTTTTAATGTCGCCAATCATTACTGAGATAAGTTAATGCCAAAGTAAGCAAACTCATAATTTCAAAAATTGTTCACAAACCTGGACCATTATGGGATTAGGCCCTGATGGTGAAATATAAACAGCAGGCCCAGCATTTACAGAAGGTTCCATCTGCAAATTGTAACAAAATAATTATACATGATATTCAATCATTACTGAACTGCTGAACAGACTTACGGTTAGAACATACTGGAGGTTGTCCCATACGTAGCGTCAAGATTGTGCGACCAAGCTCCAGAAAAAGAGCACCTAAATGTTGCATTGCAAGGCCTACTTGCATTGTTTCTGTCTGAATTTGACCCCTTGTAGCAGGATCAGTAGAGGAACCATTTTGTTCCAGGCATCCTGCAATATGCTACGACATTGCAGCACATTATAAATAATGCATAATCAGATCACAAACTTATCAACTCCACATAAATTTATCTCTAGCATTAACAAATAGGACATTGATTTATCTCCAAAATCTTGATGTAAATTTACACATCAAGCCCTAAAAATGAAAAAAAAAATCCATTCATCACATGAAATTCAAAATGGATTTTCCAAATTACCAAGCATAGCAATGTTCGTGATTCTCAAACTACAAACATATTGAAGCATGTCCCTGATGTTAATAAAAATAAATGCTAAGCAGTAATGCCCCATTGATAATTAAAAATAATTAGCATCCTCATATAAAGTGTCATTAAGATACCCTTAACTACATTTAAATGTCTATATAGACCGTATGTTTCACAAAGTAATTTATGGCAGTGAAATTCACTGAATCCAACATCATCGCATAATCATATCAAGGTAAAATGAATCACAAGCATTTAGCAAGTTCGACAAGATATGGGTAGTCAAGTCCAATTATTGAAATGCTAACATCAAATTCAAATTAAAATGCTGCTTCAACTTCGGACATGTATAACCACAGATTCAAGAGTCCAACAATAAAATCCGATAAGGAAGGGGAAATCAAAACAAATTGTTTACAGATAATGAAGTTGTTGCGGGACCGCTGAGAAGCCGTGCTGCATGACGTAAGACAATGCTCAATGCTTCAGGCGTCGGATAGCCCCGTGCATTCGAAGGTAATTCTACCCTTGGTGGGTCTTCCATGCTTGTTGTTGATGTATTTGGCTGATTACCTAGATGAAGCAAATGAGTTATTTTCAGCATCTTCAACTGAAAATACATAATATGTATATACTTTTGCTATCATCACCATTTTGAGCTAGCACCCGTTCCATGCGTGTAATGAACTCGGAAAGTGTGTTCAAAGAATCAGGAATTGGCTGAAACAAAAAGGACAAGTTTACAATACAGTATAGCTAAACACATCACAAATATGCAACTGAAGGAGATTTTAGTACCGAATGAAGTGAAGGAACAGGTATAGCTGCAGACAGAGGAACTTGCACAACTTGAGGTGCTGATTGAAATGGCTGGCCAGACCGTGTTTGATTTCCTGCAGAGCTCTGACCACCAACATTGCCACGCGATCCACCAGTTTCACTTCCCTGAGAAGCTAGACCAGTAAAATTTGGCTGCAAACAGAACACAAGTAACTAATTTAATCTCTCACATTCTTCCCTGATGTCATACATGCACTCTAAATTCTCACACTCGTAACAATATGCAAACTAATAAGGCAGAAGCTGGAAATCTAAATATAAACCAAAATTTCAATACAGTAATTGTATCCAAATTGATACTCCTAATAGAACCTTTCCACAGAGCAGAAAGAGAAAATTGGAGATTCTACTTGGGCAATTAATGCTGGCCATGGCCTGATCAGCAATCGTAATTATAGAATTAACATATGAATAGCATAGCAGAATTAGCACCACTGAGCACAAAGAATGAAGATTTGCCGTCAAGATGTTTTAAACATTTTCTTTTTTGTGGGGTCAGTATGGTGAAAAAAGTAGGCTTAGAACCGAGCCTCCCCATCCCATCATGGTTGGTACCAAGTTAATCATTAATGACACAAAAAAGGAATGATGGGATACAATGCCGTCGGAGGTCAAGTTTTAATTACATAATTTATATGGATTAGAAAGGTCTTGCGATGAATGAGAGTTACGAGATTATACAAAATAATAATCAGTGTTTACCATATTTGATGATTGCATGCCACCTATGCTGCTGGTTGCTGTCTGGCCACCAACTCCAAACAGGTTTAGAACAGCCCCAATAACCTGATGTCAAGCAACAATACATATGAGTTTCTGTTAATACTAACACAAATATGGTCTCCACATTCTTTTGCTGCCACTAACCTCAACTGAACATCAAATAAAGATACACATTATTCCAGCAGAACTATCAATGAGAAATTAAAAGGAAAAGAAAAGAAACACACCCGAGAGACATCTGGAACAATGCCTTCCCCTTGGTCCCCATCATTAAATGTCTCAAGAACCACACTGTGAGATACATGCCCAATGCGATTTCGGGGGGCACCAGCGCTTGCATCGTTTACTGTCATTTGAAAAATTAGAAGAGAAAACTATCAATCCAAAGAACATCTTCAAATCCAGATTACTCCACAAGAAAAATAATTAAATATCAATACCCTGATTACTATTATTCCCCATTGTATCCCCAGAGCTTGTACCAGCTGAAGGTTGTGGTTGAGTAGGCTGCCTTGCAACCACGTGCAGTGTATGCCCATTTTCCACTTCTAAAAACAGTCAAGGGATTTACCGAAAATAGTAACATAGCACAGCCAGTACTGACAAAGGAAAAATCCTCAGTGTCCTTGAAAGTAGAGTGATCTGAGATGATAACTGAGAGTGGGATATGATAAAATCTGACTCCATAAAATAATGTATCCAATGATGACCAAGTGTGGGATATCATAGTATCCAAATCATAAGAAGAATGTATGTGATAATTAACAAGGAGGTGACTAGCCTCCCATAACTCAGATTAAAAGCATGTGCCAAATTTCAGGTTTAATGACATCCAACAACATATGAATCTATCTTCCAGCTAATCAAGCAAAAGACCTATAGAACACAATAACTCAGATAAAGTGCAAGTGACTGAATAGCAGGCGCAGCCTTTTTAATGCTTAAAAGATGGATACGATATTCGGAAAGGAGATGTTCATCCTTCAAAACCCTTCCCCTGAAAATCAGCCGTTGCTGACTCACCGGTATACTGATTTCATTTGCTATTTTCTCCTTGAATACGGAAACTGGCATCTGAAGATATTCAAAATTAGGATTGTATTAGACAGTCCAGACAAAAACATTTATGCAACAGACAACAAACACCCTTTAAATGCTCTCTTAATAAACTTTGAAATGCATGGGACCACATTGAATTATTTTTATTGACCCAAAGACCTGATCTCTTGGATCCAAACATTCAAAAAGTTTTTCCACAACAGGCACACTGCATGAATTAAGGTTAAAGCTATCATTCAAAATTATTAAAAGACAGTCCAAAAAACTTCACTTCAACAACTAAATATGAATTCAAAAACATAAACAGTACAGATCAAAACAGGAAATGTCAATGGCACACAATACTTACATTTTTGTCAACCTGAAAACTATAAATCTGAGAATCTAAAGTCTTGATATTGAGCTCTATAGCTGCATCTGAACCTTCTCCAGAAACATGGCTTGTGCCAGAGCCTTCATGAGAGTACACATTTGCCATAGTACCTCAGCAGCTAACAAAACTCAAACACGATAATATTACAAATAAGATACACTATCCAGGTAAGTAAATTTCTATGTGCCAAAGAAAAAGGTGGCTCAATTTTTCCTGATATGAGCACAATTAATGTCTCAAAGCACTTAGGGAATACACGGGTGCCAGGAGACAAAACTACTAAAAGAGCAAGGCAATCAGTCTTTAATATGCATCTAATAAGTTCATGATAGGATGGAAGCCCAAAATGAAAATAAATAAACAAAGTTATAGATTAATTAATGAACATTATATATACATAATCATTTGCTCAACATGAAGGATGCTGAACAGAGCACTCTACTCTAAAAACATTAACAGACTTATAGTCATCTAGTATCCCTTTTTCTGCAAGCAATTATTCATTATATGAGCATTGTCAACCAGGGTTCATCTCTTCCCAGTTCATATTTACATCCTTGTGTATCAGGACTCGGGATTGCCATCAAACCTAAAAAACCTTTTGAAATTCCCAGCTGTAGTATGAAACCGTTTCTGGCCCATGAGGACTACATAACTGGACAACCATTTATCCCATTTATAAGCAACCATCAAAACAAAAGTTTGTAATTATTACCACACATCTCTCCTTCCCAAGCTAAAAGAAAGTGTCTGATGTAATGATGACATAAATGACAGAACAAAGATACTCCAACTACTGAATAATCTGCCATCCAATTCTGTAATTTCCTACTACGCAGCTCTCCTTTATGTCTTAAATCGCAACAATACAAAAACAACCCTATTATCCTTTCCCTTTTCCTTTAAATGGAAATGTGATAAAAGATTCCGTTATTTCCAGCATTCATCTAAATAAACAAGATTTCTAACATCCTCCTAACCTTTAGAAGCATATCCAAATCAGGAGTCGCGGCTCATGATGAATGACAACATCAAAATCCTAACTTTATCATTAAATACAAGCAATCAAAAAAACAATTCCAAACTAACCGGAACACTTCAAAATTCCACACGCCCTCTCCTCTCCACCAAAACCACTCCCTTTCCGCAATAAATAGAAATCTAAATCAGCTCTAAACTCAGAACAATCAACATAAACTCAATTTTGGCACAAACACACCACATAAGCAAGTCTAGCAACCAAAATATCAAAGATAATCAGATGCCAACATCTGCATGACCAACTCCTAGGGTTTAAAACAACAAACATGCAAAACCAAATTTTGAAAAGAAAAAAAAAAACCTGAGGCATCTAAAAT
>Ga0325403_1001795_pt1 | contig 18346 bp, 16 predicted proteins | sample PopdelMetagenome_19_FD_205665 | JGI IMG/M metagenome (GOLD analysis project Ga0325403, IMG submission 205665) | Populus deltoides microbial communities from Bellville, Georgia, United States - Xylem-PdKOR-R4 | ecosystem: Host-associated > Plants > Phyllosphere > Stem > Wood/Secondary xylem...
AAAAAAAAAAAACAATGTAGCTTACCTTAGGTAGGGCATAGTTGGGGTGCTAATACATTTCCTTTACGCAACCAATCTCCGTACCCGATCTCTGAGACCAATTAGGGTTTCTAGTGACCAAAATATTAGATGGCGACTCCCAGTCCATATTTTACTGATAAAAGACAAGAATTCCTTGTCTCTCTATATTTGCCAGATAAACCTATTCCATTTTCCTTGAGAGTGGGTGGGTGATCATTGCGACGCCATACACGTGCGACAATAATATTTAACCTAGATGAGAGTGAAGAGTAATAGGTTTGTTTCGAGTTAAAATCTACAAAAAAAAAAAAACAAAATCACCATAACTATAGAAAAAAACACTAGTGATATCGAATAAGAAAAAAAAATAAAAAACTATTTCCTTGGAGAAAAACATAACAATACATAATAAGAAAATTAAAAAATGCACTTGAGGTCGTGGCCTAGCGGGGAAAGGGACTTGTTCCCTTTCTTTGCACCCAGTTCGATCCTCTCTGTGCATGCCTGTCACCCCCGTGGTGCCTTACCTGCCCACTGGGTTTGTAGGGTGTTCAATGGGTCCAGAAATTAGTCGTGGTGCGCGTAAGATGGTCCGTACACCTCGGGTTAAAAAAAATTAAAAAATAACTAAAAAAAATGTTTATCTCAGGAATATTTCCAGTTTCAATAGATTTTTAGATTCCTTTATTTCACATAAACACTAAATCATTTTTGTCATCATGTTTTAATAAATAAAGTTTCATCCTGATAGCTTAAAAAAACCATTAACATTCAAATCGATGCATTTTTTTCCTTCTTCCAAAACCTTACTTTTTATCTGACATGATGGGAACAAACCGGTTAGCACAGGAGCCTGAGACCAGTACTGTAGGGGGTCAAAGCATAATATAATATTGTATACTGAAAACCAGAGGATTAATTCCAATTTAATCGGATATAAGAATCCGCACCCCTCAAAAAGAAAAAGGAGCAAGGAAGCAACACACACCTGTAAGCTTCGAATAAAATCATTATCCAATCAAAACTCAGCACAAGATCTGTACCAAAATCAGATTGTCAAAGCCAAACACCAAAGAACTGCTACTAGAAACTACTCCACTACAACTACTACACCAACAAAGAGGAACACAGCTTCTTCTCGTCTTCAAGTTCCTCAAAATAAACCTTAAAATCTCTCACTGTTCTCAACTCAATGCCTTGTCTCTAACTACCCTAAAAAAAAAATGTCTTGGCTTTTCAAATCACTCCAATCCAACGACCCAGGTTCACCCCCACACTCTCCCCCCCCTCCTTCAGCTAAAGACGACTTGTCGGCCATCGGTGTTTCTATCGGTCGTCAATTACGTGGCGTTGCTAACTTCCTCGCCCCTCCACCCCCGTCCCGTCCTGAAGCAGCCACATCACAACCGTCCGATTCTTCTCAATCATCACGAGCTCTCATCGGGATTCGCAACGATCTCGCCGAAATCGGTGACAGTTTAAAATATGGTCTCTCTAAACTCACTTTTAATTTCTTGCGATTTAAAGATGATGATCATAACAACAGTAGTCAAGAAGGTGATTATGAGGATGGCGTGGCGGGGATTAATGAGGAGGTGATTGGTTTTGTTAAGGAGATTTCTCTGAGACCTGAGTACTGGGTTGATTTTCCTTTTCCACTCCAAAACGGTAAAAATAAAAATAAAAAATTTAGTCTTCCTTTTTTTTTTTTTACCTGTCAGTAGTGAATAATTGTTCTTTTTATTAATTATTTGTGACAAATGTGATATATATTTTAGTATGAAGTTGAAGAAAAAAAATGTGTATCTGAAGTGCAAGAGTTTGATATATTTTTGAATTGATGTATTTATAGATTTTATATGGATTGTGGGATTTGAACTGTGTAAAGTAATTGATTTTATGTGAAGAATTTTTCAATTTTGGGTGAAAAGGAGTTGTTTTTTTTTTGTGTGCAGATTTTAGAATGACTGATGCTCAAAGAGAACACGCCTCAATTATTGAGCGTTTTGTTCCTAGTTTGGCACAACTTAGATATAATCTTAGGAGTGAAACGGGGGATGGCCGATTTTGGATGGTTTATTTTATATTGTTGATTCCAAGATTGAATGAAGGTGATTTCGAGATTCTATCGACTCCCCAGGTAAGATTTCTGTGTTGATATGTTTTATTCCTTTTATGCATAATTTGCCTGTGGAAGTAAGGGCCTGAGACAAGTCTTCAGGTTTCTTTAGCTGCAATAGTAATGAAATCATAATGGGGGTTTGTTATTATTATTGTTGTTATGGTCGAAGGGTGCTTTGTAGTTGTACTGCTGGTTTTGCTGCATTTTTGCTTTTTCTCGACTAAGCATGGTCTGTGCACATGCTATGGCTTCTTGTGAGCATAGGTAGATATAGTATCAGTAGTTTTTAACACATTATGCACACTGGCAGTTGCATGCAATTATCTTGAATGAAATTTATTTTACCCACAATACTAGTGAAACCATAATTGGTGTCTTGTTTTTGTTGTTGTTGTAGATATTGTATTAGTAGTTGATAACACATTATGCACACCGGCAGTTGTGTGCAATTATTTTGAGCCACAATACTAGTGAAACCATAATTGGTGTCTATTGCTTTTGCTGAGCAGATAGTGTGCACTGCTATTTTTTTGTGACATTATTTATTTCGATCCTCAAATGTGCTGGTGGTGTTATGTGTCTTAAGGTAGGGAAGACAATAGTTGATCTTCCAGGCATCTAGCAAGCATAGCAGATAACATACCAGTTAATAAAACATTTTGCATAGCTACAGTTTACATGCCATTAGTGTGGAGGGTTATATGGTTTCTGATATTTTGTGTGTAAGAATAATTGATGTCTTTGCGGTTGAAAGTTTTGAGAAGGTGACCTCCTTTTGTCACCTGATGGAATAATAATCTTTTATAACATGCAATCAGCTGTATTTTCATTTATGTTCTTGTAAAGTTGCAATGGAAATCATAGCTCCAATGTACTCATCCAGAATCTGGAGGAAGTAATTACTATCTTCAATCTTGATATTGAGAATCAAAACTAGAAGATGCGAGGATGATGGCACTTGCATATTTTTTAATAGTCATCTTAGAAGAGGGGTGGGATAGGGATTGTTAAGTTTGAAGAATTCTGGGAATATGCAGAACGAAGCATATGTGTGAGTAATTGGTTATCGTGCTGACTTATTACTTCAAAACTCACCCCAGGGGAAACAAAAGTGCAGGGTCTCCAAATTTTAGTAAAATATGCACACTTCTTTTTTCCTTATTTTGACATCATAAGACTTGAAACAAACCATCTCTACACTTTTTGATGGAATTGGTGTTTATAATTTGACATTAGAGCAAATTGTTTCATCTGAAATTGGTTTTAAAGTTCCAAGGTTTCAGACATCTGAGATATTGGAAGAATGATCTTGTTAATTGTAAGTGAGCTATTGTGCTGTGCTAGTTGTATGTATCAAGTGATATGGACTGTTGATTCAGTTGGTATTGATTTCTTAAGGAAATTTAGGAGACTGAATCTTCAAGCATCTAATATAGGAGACTTGATATTCTTTTTTAGAGAAACTAAAACTTCAATATCCCAATAATGATCATAGTTTAGAGCAGGGGGCAACAGTCCTTTGTGTGCAGTGATATTTGTATTTCATTCTCGTGGCCATGTAATCTCATTAAACTGTTGACTTATTGCCAGATAGTTGAAACAAGAAATGTACTTCTGGAGAAGCTGCGAAACAAGAAGAATGTGAAGTTGGAAAGCTCCAAGAATTCTATCAGTGAGACACAAGGAGAGAATACAACATCTAGAGAAGAGGTCGCCGGGATTGTAAATGCTACTGAAGGCTTAAAAATTAATGATGAAGAGAATTCTAAGCAGTTTTTAAAAGAGCAAATTGATAATAGCATTTCAATGGATAACCAGAAAAAGCTTGAAGGCAAAGAGGATGTGTCATTCAGCGATCTGGAAGATGATTATAGTGATTCTTCAACAAGATTATCAACTTCTAGGAAAGCACAGAGCATTAGGGCTCCTTCACCCAGTGGATCCAGCGATTGGGTCCAACTGAATGAAAGCTCTGACATTCTTGGTGGTCTACGTAAGGCAAGGCAGTCATTTTCTCGTGATAAAGATTCAGATGCCGAGTCCACTGACTGGCATAAAGTTGATGAGTTTGATTAGACTATTGGTGAATGTTTGATAAGTGATTTTATTGTAAAGTTTCTACAATTTTTCCCCTTTCCCTCTGGTTTCTGCACTTGCAGAATCCCACCTGTTACGTTCGTTTCAACATTTTTTCTTCCTCCCTCTAGTTTCTTTACTTGTGGAACCCAACCAGTCACGTGTCCATTGTTCTTAGCTGATAATTAAGTCAGTATAATTACGTGTTATTCTAATGGTTTATGCTATTCTATATGCTTCAGTTAAGGAAGTTTTGGAATTCTCCTGGTGGTAACTTGAGGTTGGATTTTGTCACAATTTTATTTAGCATTTGATTGCTTTATCTGATGCAAACCATTTAGGATTCTGTGCATAATCCGTCATGAGAGAAAGAAGTGCATGCATCAACCCTAGACTTTCTTCTGATTGTGATTGATAGTGTTAATGACAAGAGATCGATTGCCAATCAACCGTATTCTTTGTTGCCTGACTTTCAAACATGAATGCATACAGGATGAGTTGCCTAGACTGAAAGGAATTTCTGGTGGGATAATTTAATTTCTGGGTCATGGAGGATCTCTTGTTCAAAATTCCGAGTTTTTATTCCGTCTATATAGCAATTGGGCCTACAAGCGGAGCCGATCTTATATGACTACCATGGAAAAAACTTGACCAACGAAAACATACTCAAAAGGAACGACTTGGAATCATAATGTGAAAACTGAAGAAAAAGAAAGAAATTGCGTTTGCCCTCACACGAGCAGCGCGTAGGTTATGTCCAGATCTCAGTCTATCTTGTTGATTTCTTAGTCAAGTAAGCCTACCAATAGCGGGGGCAATGTCCAGTTCAACCGAAACTACTGCTGCATGGGCAAGTCCAACGGCACCACACCTATTGAGAGAATAAAAGGTCACATATGACTGCTGCTGTCTAGAGGAAAGTTCTGAAGAAAAGGTGAATCCATCGTTTGCTTGATTTCACTATCCTTGTCCAGACAGCAACTATAAAAAATGCGACAGCTGTTCAAAGCAACCAGAAGAAGAAATTGGCGAACAAGAGGAATACAAAAACCACAGCAAGATGTGGTTTCAACCAGCAGTCACACTGGCAAGCACATTTAAACACCTACGTGAAAGAGTAATAAAAGCATTGAAGTCTCCTTCATACAATCCCCTCTAATAATCATGTATTCAACTAACATTCTGAGGTTCCACGTTCCACAGTAGATAACTATACAAAATAACTAGGTAAAGAGGACCTCATTAGTGAATAACTGCTGAGCTTGACTGGTGAAAAAAGGCCAGCCAGATTAAAGAAGCCCCATCCCTGAGAAGCAGTTAAGATTCCTATCTGAAATATACAGTTAAGAATGATCTCCAGTCAAAAGTTAACTCCTATGATAAACCGGGATGCTGTAGTAGCAGTGTTAGGCCTATTCTTGTGCATGTGAGCGCCATTGGGATGACAAAAGTGGAATGCCCATCAGCAATAGGATATTGTGCTGTAGGTTGCAAACTGTCTGAGTTGAAGAGGATTTGCACTTGAGACAAGATCGCCACTCCGATTTCTTAGTTGATGTTGAAGGGCATGGATGTTTTTTATCCCATCTTCATGGATGCGCAACAAATTCTCCAATGATTCCATTGAGAGAGATTCCAAGCCTACACCATATAGAGGAGCATGCTGTTCCATCTCCTCCCGATGTGCATTTTCAAGAAATTGGATATGTTTCTGCAGGGGGGATTGTTCAGTTGATAGCATAAACATCCAAGAAAGCAGTTCAAAGCCATGAGACCAACATTATTAAGATGTACTTGCCCGCACATCATCTGTAGATGCATGAGAGGTGGTCATTGTTCTTTAGCATTAAGATCTATGTTCTTTACCATAATAAATGAACTTCACGTACTAAAAAGTATAGTTTGCTTGTCCAAAAGCTTGAGCCTAAGAAGTTGAAGTTGGTCTCCTAAATTTCAAAACCCACATAAGAAGAAGTTCCATATGTAAAGAAAACCCAATTCAAAAATTAATATATTCACATCTATTGATTCACCAATCACAACCATTGAGAGCATTCTCGGTATATTATATGCAGCAAATCAGACAAAATCTAATTATACCAGATATTATTAATCAGAAGAGCAAAACTTGAGAAATATCCCAGTAGGAAAAACAAGAACTTATGAAGGCAAATAAATTTTCCAAAAAACATTTCTAAGGATCTCTTCTGAAAAACACACATCCCAAGGACAATATAGACAGAACAAAGGGTGATTCTTCAAAACCTTGTCAGAAAGATTTGTCAAGTCCTAGGAGATTGAATTCTAGCATAAAAACTAGCTTGCTATTTGCTATGACATAATTATCTGTCTTCTACTTTTGACTGCTAGAAAAGGAAAAAGACACCTCAGCATATGTACACCACAAGCCACTGCTTCAGTTGGCTAATTGAACCCCAAGAAAGTTTCATGAATAGAATTGGTAAGGAAACAAACCTGGCAGTCATTCAATTTTGCTTCCAAATCGTAAGTGCATGCTCTATAATGAGCAACCTCCTCTTCCTTGTCCTGTTTCACTATTTCAATTTGTTCAACTTTTTGTTTCAACTGCCAAATCTCATCCAATTGTGTCTGTTGTTCCTCCTCTTGAATCACAACTTTTGAAGCATATTTTTTCAGTTTTCTATCAGAAACTTCCAGATTAGCTTCTGCATGTCTCAATCTTTCAGCAAGAACTTCTTTCTCTTTAAGTAGTTTCTGCATCACGCACATATTAAACTCAGTATCTAAACCTCAGGAACTTTCCATAAGTTAAGGGCACAGTAATCGAGCATATCACTAAAGACCATCCAGATTACAGAGAAAGGATAGTCAGCAATTCATTACATAAATTTGTAGCCTTGTTGGTTGGGAGTCAGCCACCTCAAGGGCAAGGGATGGGTGCTGATGAAGGTAGGAGATGGGTCAAAAGGGGGCAATTACGATAAATTCTGCTGAATAGATGTTGCTTCATCCTTCTATTAACTACAAACGATAATGTATAAGCTTTTCTAGTGGCAACAATAATCCTGATTTCATTGTTCGAGCACTCTCAAGTAAGTACAGGAAGTCTTTCCACCAACCATTATTCATTGGTTCATGCTGATTTACCTGTAATGAGTTGTCATCTACATGTTTCATTCTGATTTTGCGTAACATCCCATTCTTGAGGAAATTTCAGGACAGAAATTGCAACCAGTTCCAGAATTTATGTTGTTGGGAAGATGTCAGTAGACAGAACAAAAATCTCTAAAAGTCGCACAGAGAACAATATATTTCAATTAAGTGTCAAGAATACAAACTTTTTGAGGTGGTAGATGAAACACTTCTAACACTATGTATCCAATATCAAAATCATTAGACCATTTTACCACCATCCGATGGCAGTTAACAACCAATGAATCTGCCATTAATGTAGAATAGCAATCAGCACAAAGCACAAAGGTATACCAACTTCAAGGGGTAGCAGAATACGGTTTCTCACATGTTTACAGATCATAGCTTGTCTAAAAAAATTATTTAACATTATCACTCCATCTATCCATCAATCAAACAATGATAGACAAATTATTGCCTCCAGAGTTTTACTGCCAAAGCTTATGAAACCATTCCACTCTCCATTCCTAAACCTCTCAAGCAAACCAAGGGATCAAACTGATCCCTTAATCATGGAACCAATGAATCTCTACCAATAAATACCTCATATTTTAATGATGCCAAATCACCAATCAACTAAGAGAAAGAAGCTTTACTACCAGATTCATAAGCTTAAAAAAAAAAAAAACTTGCAAATGCAACCAAACAAGACACTATCTCTAGCCACATTTAGGCAGTAAATATTGTGAAATTTACTTACAAAAGCCTAAGAAACTATCTCAGAATTCTCTTATTTAATCATATTAAACACAGCGATCCATGATTCAGACTGCCAAAAGGAAACTCACATAGCAACTTTCAGCTAAAAGATCATCTTTTCATGTTTTCTTGGATATAGCAATTTAAAATCTGAGTTGGATATATTCTAGACACTCATACCTTCAATTCCTGGTGTTTTAAGGACTTTAGATGTGACAACTGTGTTTCCACATGATAAAGATGATCTTGGTAATCCCTTTTCTCCATGCAGTGCTTTGCAACATGATCCTTATGCTTGGAGCACAACTGTTCAAGTTGAGTCTCAATATCTTGTATATGTGCACAGAGTTCTGTCTTTTCACAAGTAAAGTGGTCCCTTTCAAGCTCCATTTCAGACTGCCAATTTTATATAAAACATTAAATCTCATATGCTCACCAAAACCAGGTGCATGTGGTGGCATTTGACAAGGCAGATAAGCAAGAGACAAGGGATCAAATACCTTATAATGAAGGAGAGCAGCCTCAGTTTCAGTCAGCCTTTCTAACAAAGTAGCCTTCTCGCTAGACATATTTGAAAGTTCAGCTCGCTTTTCTTCACCAATATGAATAATTTTCTCCTCTAAACAACACAGACGATGACTGATGGCAGAATGATCAGCATTGTCATGCTTAGCAGCATCCCCCACCATTTTTAGAACTGGTCTAGCAAATCCATGTTCCCTGTGAACCAAGAAGATCAACGTATCCAGATTCATCTCCAAAGAATTCTCCACAGGGCTTGTGGCAAGGTCAACTAGCCCTCTCAGCATCCTTGTGTGATAACTCTCACCAGAAAACACTTCAAATAGTGTAACATAAAACATTTTCACAAAATTATGAACTCGAGAGTTTATAGAGAGGGACAATGTTTCTGCAAGAGCAAGAACTGGGGTGAAAAATTCTTCAGAAAACAAAGACTCTGCATTTTTCTCCCTGGCTGTTGAATTTGCACTAAATCTTTGAGCATGTTTTTCCAAGACCAAGGCCGCTACTTGGTTATCAATGTATCCATGAGCAACACCTCTCTCAAAAACCCCAGAAGCTTCAATGGTGAGGGAAGGTATAGACAGCATATCAATCAAGATAAAGATATCAGAAAAATGATGGTGTACATGACTACGTGATTCATCTTCCCTATGTGAGCTGTTGGCTGCAAGTCTGGTTCCACTATCTAAATAGGGCACTTCTTTAGATAATGGACATGGAGAAACATCCAGCAGTTTGCATTTTTCATCAAGTGCAAAGACACTATCAATTTCTCTCAACATTGCTTCAGCAATCTCATGCTGACTATTCATAGTGCTGCCCAGGAGATCCAACAGATCGGGTGATATCTCAGCTCCTAAAAGTTCTAGCCTTGCACGAACAGCATTGACCTGCAAGCAACCAATCATAAAACAAGTCAAAAGAAAGAAAGAAAGACAGCAAAGAGATAATACAATTTGATCAAGTTGAGATGCATACTGCTCGAGGAATACACTGGCACTGAGATGCAGATTTAAATAACAAGTGAATAACAGATTGCAGAGCTTCATAAGGTGTGCTCCCCAAAACTCCAGAAACTTCAGAAAATGTTTTTTTACACTCTTCGTTGTTGATGTCCATTTGACAGACAGCAGAGAGGAACTGAAATACCAAGATAGCTTACTTTGAGAAGAAAAAAAAAGTACAGCAGGAGAGTCATAACAGTTACGCTCATTTGCTATTGTATTATTTGCTTTATTGGAATGGATCCCGTTCATTCCTTATCATTTTACTGCAATTTTGAAGGCAACCAAGACCTTATGAAGGAAAGAATTTTGCCTAAGATGTTCAAGGACAGTATAATCTGAAGTCAGAACAAATATTGGTTATTAAAATTTTGTCAGACAATTTTGCCAATTCCTAGGCAACTGACTTCTAGCAATAACAACTAACTTGCTTTGACAGAATATAGTCTGTCTTTTACTTTTCAGAATCAGACAGGGACAAGAAATACCACATCATATGTAATCAATAAATCACTGCCTTGTGTTGGCTAATTGAATCCCAAGAAAGTTTCACAAACAGAAATTGGAGAATAAACAAACCTGGCAGTCACTTGATTCTGCTTCCATGTTACCAGTCTCAGGTTCAAAAAACTCAAACCATGGACAGCAATCAAGGATTTCACAAACCAAAGTAATTGTCTCATGAACAACAAATCCAGCATCTGTGTCCAGCATATCTGATACTTTCATCAATTGAAGATCGGCATTGAAATATGCCTTTGTGCATAGGGAAGACTCCTTGCACAAACTTTTAGCAGGGTCATTTTGATTAACTATAGTAATCCTGTAATTGACCCAAAAATTGTCAATCAACGGATCACTCCCCAAGAATGCACATATATTTGCAGATGATTGATATATCCCTGCAAAATAATAATAATAATAATAACAGGGTAAGAATAATTACGGACAAGAGGATCCCCACTTATATGATATTACCTTGAAAATCTTGTATAATTTGTTTAATACACCAACTCACCAATTTGAAGTTTACAGCCACCAATTTCAAAAAATCTGCTTAATATTCTTCGGCTTAGCATTATTTCCTTGAAGGATAAAAAATTTTCCATCTTCCATGTAACTGAACAAGCATTGTCGCTCGACTCTGTTGTCATGAATGTCTCCTTCAATAAGTGAACCTCTGCTGTAAAGACAGCAGTTTCATGACCAATAAACCCAGAGTCCTGGTCAAAAAGACTAGTAAGGGTCATGAATTCAGACCAGCCATGGTTTTTTGTAGCATTGGAGCATCGTTCTGCAGATTGTTTCACAACAGACTTCTCTATCATCTTCCCATTCATAACTGCCAACTGATAGACAATAAAAGAACTCCAATCAGCAGAACTGTTTCCTGGATCCAAAACTTCAAGAAACGTTGAAAGGTGGATTGGTTTCTGAGATTGACCTGGTGCCATCAGGAATTACCAAATAGTCACATCAGTTTTATGCTTTTATAAAATCTCAACATATCAGTGACTGTTATAAAAATCAACTCCATCTACATCCATTGTTTTATTACTTGCACTGAACAGCAGCATAGCCATTCTTTTTCAGTAAATGACTTGGCTATTATGACTAATATTTTCTTAAAAGAAATGCCAAATAAGATTTTCAACTATGATTTTAGATTGTACATGAATCGCGTTCATGTATTTGCAAATCATGCAGAAACTGGAATTTTGCAAACTGTCAGAGTTGTATAGAATAATTTCAAGCCTTTTCAAATAACTATTATCATGGAATTCAAGCACACTTCCTTCTTTCTATGTGTTAGAAGCCACTCTACATCAGAGTTCAGCCCAATTGATAATGCATGCTCCTAATATAAAAGGTGAACGTAATGTAAGACCCTAAACAAAACAATATAAATGAGGTTCACAATTACCTCTAGGATAAACTAAAATGCGGACTTCCATATTCCCAATCCGAAACCTCCTGCTCTTCACACACAGACCTTTCATCTTCTTTTTCTTTAAAATATCCTTCAGCCTTGAGAAATTCTCAATCTTCCAAATGATTTTTCCTGTGTAATCATCACATCTTTTTACCAGACCATACTTGCTCTTACCACCCAAGTAGCCACAATTAATCATCCCCTTACACTTACCACTAGAAACGCCTTCAATCCTGAAGGAAAAACTTGACTCCTGAATAGCATTAAAGGATACACTAACCAACACATTATCATCCACTACATATCCTTCATCAAAAAAATCAGAGATTTTCATAAACTCAGTCCAACCAAGACTCGTATCACCTCCTCCCCCAAACCTCCCATAATATTCCCTACTTACATGACTAACCCCTGGCTTTTGACTCAACACTGATATTCGAAAAAGACACCAACAACTCCTATCAATCACAGGGTTCTTCTCTATATCCTTAATCTCCAAGAACAATGACAAATTCTCAGCCCCATTAACCATGCTTTTCGACAAATTAACCCCAAGATAAGCCTCCCATACTCGAAAAGCCGAACTAATTATCTTCTGAGTCTTCACCATTTGCTTCAACAAACCATAATTTCTTATACTCCAAGTAACCTTCCCATTCAAAGCATAAGACATTCCCTCACTCCAATCACTCGAAAACTCCATTTTCTCATCCAAAACCCGAATTTCACCACTAATAGTTAAAACCCCATCTTTTAAAAACCCTGAATTAGCATCTAAAACTGTATTAGAAACCGCAAATTCACACCAACCAATAGATTTCCTGTTCTTGGAAAACCTATAAACACTCTCTTTAGACAAAGACTTAGTCTCATCCACGACATTAACAATGACAATCTTGTAACAAGCATAACAATCACAATTAGAACTACAAGGGTCATTAACTTGTAAGTAAAGAGAGATATGTCCAGGTACTGATAAAGAATCCCCTTTTGGGTACATTAAAAAACGAAAGTCATAGCCACTAACTTGAAAATATCTGCTATATAAAGACCTGGACTTTATTTTCCTGAAATCTGGGATAACCCATTTGCAAACGGAGTGAAAGTCCTCACCACAGTCCACATTCACCGTGTAATCCGCCGCCGGTGGGGTTTCCGATAATGGAGACGAAATGGGTTTAGGGGTTTTGGTTTTAAGGGTTTTTACTCTGTGGTTTTTCATTTTTTTAATTAAAAAACACTAAAAAAGACTCTTTCTTATGTTAATGGGTTTAGTGAATTTTGTGCGTGCTTTATTTTTTTTTTTAGAGAGAGAAGGCCTTTGTTTTTGGGTGGTTCTGATTCTTGGCTGTGTTTCCGAGAGGGGAGAGGGGAGAGGGAAAAGAAGCTGAGACTGGGAGGGAAATTTGTGCGAATTTGTGGGACCCACAAGATCATGCCACATTTCTGACCAGGGAGATGCCACGTGGTTCAGGATTAATTGGGTTGCAAGCAACAAAAAAAAAAAATTATGAAGCCTGGAGAAGAAGGTACAGCACCCTGTAAAACAATAATGATTGGTAGTATTTAATTACTGTTTAAAAAGTAAAATAGAATAACAAAGGTGAGAAATAAAAAAATAACATGTCTGAAAATTTTATATATATATATATATATAGACACATACATACATGACATTACAACTTTAGGTTTTATGAGGCAGTCAAATTTCTTTGAATGTGTAAAAAGATAATTTTTTCTAGATAAATTTAGGATAACCCAACTATTAGTACTAACATAATAAAATTAGGATAATTAATTTTGAGTGTCTCAATTTATTCAGTTGAATGTTTTATTTTTAATTCTTTTTAGATAAGTACTTGATGTAACTAGTTCGCATAATAAAATATTTAAGTAAATATTTATTAATTTGTCATGTAAGTTAAATAATGACATAATGATTGGGAAATACATAGCACATGCATTTTTAGTTCTTTGTGTTTTATTTTAGAGAATTTTGTTTGATTCTTAGTGAATTATCTAGAGTTTTAGATATTTTTTAAAAGTATTTATTTCTTGCAGATTCAATGTATTTTTCAGGTATTTAACTACTGGAATTTGCTGAATTTGAGCTCATATGAGGAGGTAAATAATGGGTTGAGCTTAGAGTTCAAACACTGGTTGGTCTGTCCTAGATAATCTTGAGCACTGGTTGGTTTTTTATTGATAACGGGAGTTATACAACTCTGTTTCATGTGTTCTCTACCTTTCTGAAAAGCTAAGATATGGACCTACAGTTCTTATGATGATAAAATAACCTGGTTTTGCTGTTTTGAAACACAAAAACAGGTTGAAATACACAGTACGAATCAGACTTAGAATCCCTGCAATCTAGACACTGTCTCGATTTTTGGCCCATATCTCAAGTTCTAGATTTTCAAAAATTACAAGACCAGTTTTGTTGAAAAGAAAATTTTATATGATTGTTTTAAAAATAGAAAAGTCTCAGCTCATACATTTTCTGCCCTAAAATTGGCTCGCAATATCAGGAAAGAAAATAAAGTTAGAATTCGTGACAGTAGAAAAGTTATTTCCTTTCCTTTGAAGGATAAAGCCATACTATAAAAACCCCTTTAGAAAGCAGTCAAATGACGTTTTTAATACCCTAAAAACACTAGAAGAGAGAGGAGGTGGCATCTAGGAGCTGAAGCAATCAGAACTAAAAAGAAAAAAGCCACAACCCCTTCAAGACATCCAACTCTCTAATCTTCTAATACTCTTAAGTGATGTTAATTATGTCAAGTTTTTTTATTTAGATATGAAGTAGTTTTTTATTCTAGTAATTTTTATTTAGTCTAACTATGATTATGCAAATATTTCTTTGATTGAATTAATTCAGTATTTGTTGAGTATTTCATTCTAAACTTAATGTTTGTATACGTTTAATTACTGTTTGCATGTTAAAATAATTCGTTGATGCTCCAGAGAGATTAGTGATTAAATTAATAAAACCTGATTATCAACAATAATAAAGAAATTTCAATAGGATTAAAACAATTGAAAAATTCGCATAGGATTAGTTACGACAAAGTTAAAAATCCTAGGATCCATTAAACTTGATTTCAACACTGTTTAATTATATGCTTGTTTGTTTTAATTGTTTTTAGTTTCACAAACTTTTATAATCAAATCATCAAATGGATATGAATTTAATACATTTGGTACTATGGATAATTTTTGCAAATCCTTATGGGACGATACTATACTCATTTACTTTATTACTTGTTACGATTCGTGCACTTGTGAGTTTGACCAACACATGAATACTAATATCTAAGATTAAAAAAATATAAAGAATGAATTATCTTATGGTTTACTTTGATAAAGGAAAAAAAAACTATAATTGGAAATGTAAAAGAGGGTTTTTCTTATGTAAGCTATCAATGATGTATAACATCAGGGTGTGGGTGTGTGTGTTTTCTAATATATATATATATATATATATATAATCACTATTATTTTAAATTTTTAGATAGGTTTTGGAGAGAATTTTCACATCTATTCACTTGTTGACATGATATCTAATTAATGATATAAAACCGAGTTTAAGTGTCAGTGTCCATATTAAGGTTGTCAAAAACTTTTTTTTTTATATGACATGAAAAATGCAATGTAAACTTAGATCATAAAATTATAAGAAAATTATTTTTTTCATACATAGTGTTATAACCCATTTCTTGGGTTTCCCTTTACCTATTTCCTTTTAAAAATAAAAAAAATAATAATAATAATAACAAAAAGACAGGTAACTTGGCAAAAGCAGAATGAGAAGGGTTTCAAATGTATAAAGAAATCAAGCTGCAGTTTTGGATAAAATTAGGAGCCCAATTGTACCCTATTGCATCTAAGACTAAAGAGACAATATAGATTGAAAGTCAAATTAAATGATTATTAGGCGAATCTGTATAAAAATTAAGTTTAGAGACTTAATTATATTTTTAATAGATCAATTTGATTTAATAATGGGTCAAATTAAAGGTTTAATTATGTTTAAGAATTAATTTGGATTAAATTAAAAGATTTATTAAGTGCGAGAATTTAATTATACTTTTAATAGGTCAAATTAATTTTATTAGGGAATTAATTGGTGAAAAATTAAGTTTGGAAGCCCAATTTGAGTTTAATAGAGAATATTATAATTTTAGAGGACCAAACTTAATTTTTATAATGTCAATTAATTGAAATCAATGATAAAATTACAAGAAAATCAAAGTTTATAGTCAATTAAGGGTCAAATTAAAGAAATTCACAACCAGGAATATTTTTAAAAAAAGGTGCTAAACTTCGAGGACTCAGTTTGGTTGAAAACATTGGTGAAATTGAAGTAAATTGAAAGTTAAATGGTCAACTGATGATCATTTTGCATAAATCCAAAACCAAGAATCAAAATAAAAAGAGTTGAACTTCAAAGTTGATATTTGAGTTTGGCGAGGGTAAAATTGCATGAAATTAAAAGTTTGAAGTCAATTAGGGATGCAATTAAAAGAAATCAAAACACAAAGGACTCAATTGAGTTTTAGTCAAATCCATAATTAAAACCCTAAGGTTGTTAAAACATGTCGTTTCATTTAAATGAAACGATGTGTTTTGACCAAAACAATTTGTTTTGGTACAAAACGATGCTGTTTTGACCAACACAATAAAAGAGGGTGCTAGACGACATGTCGTGTGCCCACTATTTATCATATTCAACCTTTTATATCGAAAAGGTTGCTCAAACGGTTACTTTTCAGAAGCATTTAATCCCTCATCTCTCTACCAAACAAAACAAACAAGACATCACTCTCATAACCCGACACCATACTACACCCCAACATGATTCTTGTCGGCAGGTCGCCTCTATAGCCACCGTAACGCTGCTCCAAAGAGTCTGACCCAATCAGCCTTTGCAACCAAATTTAGCAGCTTGTTATGTTAACTTCTTGGACAACGATTGTGATCTTTCTTGTTTGAATCAAGGGCTAAGATTTATTCTCAATAAACATCAAATGAACTTTTCACTTTTTATCCCTTGTAAATAAAGGTGAATTTTATGCAAAAATGGAGGAGAAATCTGAAGGGAAAGTAAGCCAAAAATAAGATTTTTCACATTTTTTTTTAGCTTCCCAACCAACCATTTTTCTCCTTCTTCATAGACCTACATGAACACCCATCTCAGCCATTGCCACAACATTTTCCTTCACTCCACCTTGAGAATCAACCTCCCTCCACCAACTATAACTTCTTCTATTTCCAACGACGCCAGCTTCTTCTCCATACCAGTAATAAAGGCATCAACTATCTATCTAACAGTATCGCCAATTGCCAGCTTTTCTACCAGCGTCCCCACCATCCTCACTCTAAACCTCCCAGCAACGGTAGTCAAGCAGCACCTCCAAGTCAGGTAATCGTATTCTCCCATCTTCTTTACTTTTTTTTTTGTGTAAACATGCAGAACATGAATTAGAATTCACGTTCTGTGGTTTACTACACAATTTAGTCACTAGGCTTGGCCAATGACTAAGTTGTGTAGGTTGGACCCTCAACCCAACCCATTTTTTTTAAAAAAAGGAAAAGAAATTGTTGAGCCTTCAATCAGCCCAACCAACCAAATTAGGCTTGGGCCTAACAAGCCCAATCTTTAGACTAAGAGCATGTTTGCCAAACACACTATAATGTCTTTCGTTTAGTTTTTAATTTTTCTTTATTTTAATAAAAAGCCAAAAAATATAAAAACTTCAAGGACCATTTTGAAATTATTTATAGGCCTGTCACGTATTTTTTCAATAATTTTGCTCATCCTTTCTCTTGTATTTTTTTTATCATATACTCGTCCTTCCCTTATTCATAAAGCTTTCACAACACAACTTACCCTCTTTAAAGAACCAACCAATTTTTAACATGTTATTTAAGATCCAAAGTGGTGTCAAATCATGCACAATGAAGTCTAAGCATTTTATACCAACAACACTTTAAGTCTTGGATGTTTGACATCTCATGAAAGACCTATTAGCTGCAAATGGGTCTATAAAATAAGCTTCATCCCAATGTTATTGTTAAGAGATATAAGACTTGCTTGGTGGAAAAAGGTTATGGCCAAATTATAAGTGTTGATCATAGAAAAACATTTGCTTCGATGGCTAAATTAACCATCATTAGTATACTACTTAACATTTTTACACTTCAAGGATGACATTTTCACCAAACTTGATATTAATAATGTATTATTTAATGATGACCTCTTCAAAGATGTTTACATGTCTATACTTTTTGGTTTTGTAAGAAAAAAGGAGAATCGAGTATGCAAGATGCATAAATCTATTTACAGTATAAACAAGCTTCACAACAATGATTTATCAATTTATCAAGTGCTCTTAAATCTAATATGTTTCATCAATCATGTTTCAACTACTCATTATTCGCTCAAAACTAGCTAAGTAACATCATAACATTATTGGTTTATATTGACAATGTAATATTGGCAGGAAATAACTTAAAAGATATTAAAAGCACTAAGAAATCCCTTTAAAATCATTTTAAATTAAAGGACGTAGGTCAACTAAAAACAAAATTGGGGATAGAGGTTGCACAATTAAAGCAAGAAATCATATTGTTTCGAAGAAAATATACATTAGAAATTTTAAAAGATAAAGGTTTTCTAGGTGAAAAATCCTCATGATTCCATATCAAGCCTAACTTGTCACTCATATAGACAAACAAAGAGCTATTAATTGAGTCATCCCTATACTAATGACTTGTGGGTCAATTGAATTA
>Ga0325403_1001798_pt1 | contig 18345 bp, 13 predicted proteins | sample PopdelMetagenome_19_FD_205665 | JGI IMG/M metagenome (GOLD analysis project Ga0325403, IMG submission 205665) | Populus deltoides microbial communities from Bellville, Georgia, United States - Xylem-PdKOR-R4 | ecosystem: Host-associated > Plants > Phyllosphere > Stem > Wood/Secondary xylem...
TCTACCTTTTGCATCTTCAATCACACAATTATTGTCTTCAAACAACACCTTATAGCCTCTGTTAAGTAGCTCAGAAACACTTAACAAGTTCTTATTAATTTTAGGAACATATAGTACATTTTAAATTCGAGTGTCCTTCAATAACTACTATTTATTTGCCTTCTAATTTCAGGTGTGCTCTATTTCCAATTCTAACTTTGGAAATAACAATTTTGTCAAGCTTTCTAAAGAGCTTTCAATCATTAGTTATATGGTTTGTACAACCACTATCTATAAGCCATCTTTCTGTGAAGCTAGTGGTGGCCAAACATGATACCACAAACAACTGCTCCTTCAGATATTGATCCTCATCCATTTTAGCTTTTCTTTGTTGTTGTTGTTGAGTCTTGCATATCTTTTCCATGTGCTTTAATTGACCACACTTGAAACATCATGCATCAAGCCTCTACCAACACTTTTTTCTGTGGATGATTGTTTTTTTTTTTTTACAGTAATGACAAAGAGAAAAGTCTTGAGTATTACTGCTTTTGCTATTTCTGATGTTGAATGCATAAACTTCATGCTTATTGTTGTGCTTTGTTTTCTTGTTTTTGCCACCATGATTGTTTTAAGATTTGGCCAAGAAAGCACCCTTCATGTATCATTTTTGCCTCATAAACCTTCTTTGCTTTTATGCCTGCAGCTCATTCAACAATTCTGCCAAGATAATATTTGACAGATCTTTTAAGTTTTTCAAAAATGAAATTGTAGCCTTAAACTTTTTAGAAATTAGTACTAGGATTTTTTAAACAATTCTAGAATCAGAAAAATCAGTACCAAGAAGTTTTACATTGTTGACAATGCTAAGAAGTCTGTTAGAATATTCCTTAACTCTTTCTGTCTTTTAGAATATTCTTTCATATTTTGCATCTCAAATTCTCAAATCAAATTCAAATTCAAAACTTGCATCTTTTTGATCCTCTCATTTCCTTCATATTCTTGCTTCAAAAAATATGAAATTTCTCTGGCTGTTTTCAGAGTCATTATTCTATTAAAAATGATAGTGAAATTGCTGCAAACAAAATTGCTCTTGCTTTTGATCTTCAATTGGATTGTCTGGCATGGTGGAACTTCATATACTTATTCAACAGCTTCCCACAGCTTCCCACAAATCATTATCATTAAGATAGACTTCCATTCTAATAGCTCATACCTACCTGATAACTTATCCCGTCAAACACTTCCACTATAATAACTCATACCCATCAAACACTGGAGGTGTAATTGTAGTAAATGACTTCATATTAGATATGTAGTGTTAGGTGATACATGTTTAGAGATTGTGTGTTGGCTCTCTTAATCTTACAAGTCCTCTAAGATAATCTGTTCTGATCTCAATTTGTTCGGTCGTTATATAAAGAAGACAAAGCAGGTCTTGTATTTCTTAAAATGCAGAAGATTATATCTTTATTGAATATCGAAGCATTTATTTAAACAATATGAATAAAACTTAATTGCAAGAATTTTTTTTTGTTACATGCAAGAAAGAACTGGTCATAGCCATAAAAATAACAATAAACTAAGTCTGCTTCTTGAGTCATGCTTACAATATATCTACATCAGAGAACTCACTTAAGAAATATATGAACATCATAAATAAAACATATTCTGAACCTTTTCCTAAAAAAATTATAACATGGCAACAATAATTATTTACAACGCCCTGGAAGATGACGCCATCAGTTTTCGTGTACCTACCAAAAGCAGCAGACCAGTTTACTTGGTATGAAACTGATTAACCGACATGATGACAGTTAGTCCTTGAAGTTTGGAACCCAACAAGTGCAACCAGAACAGTTTGCCTGATACAAGATCCCTAAAACAGTCTCTTAGCCTCGAGATTTGAGAGAGCTTCCAGCATTCACAGCACATCTTGAAAGCCATTAACTTTCCTTATAAACTTGATTATTGAACTTCCTTCCAGATGCATGCTTTTAACATGCCTTAATACAAGGGTAGAGCCAACATGATCAAAATTAATTGGTCTTATTCTCTGTCTGCATTTTATATAGCCCCTCACTCTCACTAATACATCACTCATTACTGTTCCGATAATTAACCATATATATTCCAACCACAGTAACAATGGCCCCAGCCAGTTGCAAGGGTGAGAAAGTTTCCCCAAGATATAGAAACCTGGGGTTGGAAATCAAACATGAAGAAACAAATCAGACAAACACTATGATATATAATGCATCATACATCAGTACTTGGCCCTAGCTGCTACCCAGCTCATCTTTTGTGTGTTATTCTTTTCCATATGGATTTAGTCCAGGCAGTGTAATAAAGTTTCTCATCCATATCTTATGTTTGCAGATCTTTCTGTTTAATATTGTTTTGTGTAAACAAGTTAGCCCAGGCAATTTAATCAAGTTATATCTCCATTTCTTATGTTATTCTGATTGATGGAACTTACCCAAAAATTGAAGCAAACATTGGGGTTAGGAATGTGAGGGAACTGAGCTTTGTCAAGCTACCTGAAAAGCATCAGCGAAGGTAGATTAGTTCAGGAAAGGATTCTCAAGTAACCCTGGACAGATTCAAAGAAATTATGCAAACTTAAGTTTAAAAAATACAAAATAGATAATTTGGACCATGGATCATATGGACAACTTAGTTTTAATCAACAAAATGAAACATAGTAACTGACCAAAATGAAAAATTAAGTAGACTTCAACCTTTTGTTGCACAGTAGAAGTACACTCCATAACTAATGGCACTTCCAAAAATAGAGGTATAAAGTAGTGCCAATACATCACTTGCTGTCAGGTCCTTGAGACTCAAACTGAAGGCAGGATCATGGTTGAGAACAGAGATCGCAAGAAGAGGGAGACCACCGATAACCATATGCTGCAAGAATAGTTTCATGCGAGTTAGTCTGTCAATCTCCATTCCTTTTGCTTTGAGTTCATCACAAAGCCAAAGTGAAGATGCGGGACATCCTACAACATTTGAAGGCGCTCAACAACTTAATTATTTGAAGATCCATCACATCCAAGTTACAATAATGGGCAATTTTATTATCACAATACAAACAGAGCCCAGTACCCAAGCAATTCAGGAACAAAACTATCATATCATATCTTCTTGCAGGTGAGAAAGCATTGCTCTTCCTGCATGTACTGTCTATTAAGATACTAGCAACCAAGAAAAAGTGGTCATCTTTTGCTTGGAGCATATGGAATAGACCTTTTGATTTATGTGGTCAACGGTGATTAATCTTAGGAAAGATATAAAAACTGGTATTGCTTAATTTAGTGTGTTTTAAGAAGGGCAATGACCGTATTATTCTCTGAAGGTATTTTTGTTTGTAATGATGTGCCAGCAGATGAATCACATATGAATTTTAAGAAATTCTGGAATTCTCAATAATCAATCTCTTTTCTAGCAGTTATTATAGACAAATATATTACGCTAAGCTCCCTCATGCTACCATTCATCATGGAGCCTTTTCCAAGTCGTGTCCTTAGCTTATATTCAACAGGACTGGAAGGTTATTTGTTTATATTATGTATTGCAAATGATGTGTTTAGCTGTCTACTCTCTCTCTCTCTCTCTCTCTCTCTCTCTCTCACACGCACACACACTCATTGAAATTTTCTTCCTTTAACGGAGAAAAAGAGACTATGGAATAAGCAGATAAAATATAGAAAAAGAAAAGAAAAGGACTAACTTGCAATTATCCATGTTAATTATCAAATCATGGCACAAATGACGGGCAACTTGCTGAGTGATTCAAGATAACATACCCATCCAGTTGCCATAACAGGATCGGAGTACTTTGAAACCCATCGAACCATGACCGTGCCAACTGCCATGCTCTGAGCAGCAAGAAGCATCCACCATTCTCCACTTCCCCACAGGGAAAAATTGCTTTCATCAAATGTCAGAGTAGGTACCTATTAAATATAATGTAAATAGGTGCTGGAAAATCATGTTTGCTATGTCTCATCTAGGAAATCATATTTGCTATATCTCAATAAAAGAATGTAGCAAAAAAATACTTGTAATGCATCATATGACTGACAGCATGGTTAAACAGCAAAGGAAAGTGACAAGTGGTGATTTGAGAAAGTAATAATGACACAACTTTTGTTGATGATGTGGTTAGGGGGGCTTACAAGGGTGGAACATTCAAGTAATGTCATCCGCGATAACTAGATTAAAAAAAATAAACTGAACAATAGGGTAAAATATTAACTCAACCTCAACTAGCCTTGATCCCAAGCAAGTTGAGTTCAATTATGTGAATCATTTTCCTCTATCCAGTTGTGTTAGGAGTTAAACAATTTGTCAACTGTTGTAAGATTACCAATAAAACATTTACCAACTTAGATTATCCATTTTCTTGTTTACCTCTCCCTTTCCTTGCCAATACTACTTCAATCCAACTAACCATCCAAACCATCTCATGCTACACTTCCTTTTTTTTTTCTTTTGATGAGTGTCTCCCACCCCTTCCCACACATACACTCATTTCTTATTTGGTTCTTCCTATGTTTCCTCACCTCTATCTTAATATTCCTGTCTCACTATGCTCATTTAGTTAACATTGCTGCCTTTTCACAGCCAAACAGTTGATCACATAAAGAATGGCTGGACTGATTGAGTAATTTAAATTTATCCTTCAATCGCGCAACACTCTACCTGCACTGCTTCATTTCAAAACGCCTTGACTTGACTCTATGGGTATAATTTCATTGATGTTCTTTTCCTTTCGTATTACAAAATGTGAATCTTTTAAAATATTCAACTGCTAGATCTATTCCATCCAAACTTACAACTCCTCTTCCACTGAAGAAATTCTAAAGCTCCAAATGATACTTTTCATTTTGGTCCTGCTCAGCCTGAAGCTTTCAGACTCTTGGCAGTCCATAGATTTACTTCAAGTTTTCCCAACTCTAGCTGCAGCTGATGTAACTAATCCCAACTCTAGAATAACATCTTCAATATTTTTTATTAGCTCACCAGTGACCATAATAAAAGAAAAAAGAAGAAGAAGAAGAAGAAAGGAATGAGAGACTCAAAACTGATACTTGGTGTCATACCCAACAATCCTCACTTCTCAACCATCCCTCCATAAACTAAAAACAAAAACTTGTTACATACATACTAATAGCACATCATAGTAAACGAATGCCTAGCAAACATCTGTAAGAACCAACAAGTACATATGCGTGACATTTGAAACTTCATTCCTCTTCTTAGAAAATTCCTCAACAAGTACATACAAGTTAGGTAACTTGCATCAACGTTAGCAGAAGTGTTAGCAGAAGTGAAGTGTTTACCTCAAGAAGTAAAAGGCCTATGACACCAAGCAGAAGGCCTGAAGCTCCAACGATCCCAATGGACTCACCAAATAACAAGTTAGCAAGTATAGCCACTGTCAGAGGTTGCGAGTCGATTATGACCTGCAGTACGAAAAACAAAATCCACAAATGACACTCCTTTTGTTCTGGAGCAAGAAGTATGAAATGCATTGAAGAAATGAACTTTGCTTATTTGCAGCCAAAAAAAAACGATTTCTTATTTTTGAAAGATGAAATATTTTCTTATATTAGAACAATGCTCCTCTTTGGGAATTCAATTCAATAAAAACATTTTGAGTGATCAAAATTGTAAAAATTCTTGCAAATTGAAATATGAAACAAAAAGAGATTAATCAAATAACAAGGCAAAATAGAAAAGAAACGTACACTACCCAAACCAGCAGAAGTCCTCTGCAATCCTTGAGCAAGAAACCCCTGTTGCAGTTACAATTAATTACGTAATTATTAAGAAAGAAAGAATGAAAGAAAGAGGATTCGTGAGTGAAGACCTGAAAACAGGAGGCATCAACAAGGGCAAAGAGAGTGATGGTGAGCCAAGCAGTGAGTCCAGAAGGCAGAGGCCTCCCTTTGAATCCAGCAAAGGCAACCAAAAGCAAGCCAGCTGGAATGAGGCGAAAGGAAGAGACAAAGAAAGGGCCAGTGAGGGGCAAAACCTCCTTCATTGCCACCATAGAAGTGCCCCAAAAGAAGAAGGGAGAGACCAGCACTGCAGTCTCTGTTATCGTTTCAATTAAGCTTTCAGTTGCTGTTTCTCCTTTTTCTGTTGACGACAATTGGACGAGTGGAGCGTCGAGATTGGGTTCGGATACGAGGCACTCCGAGTCAAGGCCTGTCCCCACGCAATCAAGATCACCACCATCATCTACAGGTTGTGATGATGATGATTCGAATTCCAATTCAGCCTTTCTACTACTGCTTGTGGAGCACTTGGAAATGAAGTTGGCATGTCTGTTTCTGCTTCTTTGACAAGTAGTAGTAGTAGCAGAAGAAGAAGAAGGTGAGAATGGAAAACTGAAAGCATGATTTGGAGACGCACGCTGTGAAAGATGAGGAAATTTAAGGGGATAATCATAAGAGAAATGAGGATGAGATAAGGAAAGAGAAGCAGAGGCAGAGGCAGAGGCAGAGGCAGAGGCAGTAGGGAGGAGGATAGAGCAGTTGGTCAAAGAAGATGCAGAAAACAAGCTCAAGCTTCCCTCCATCTCCTTCCTAAATCCAAATCCTACCTCACAGAGATTATCGCTGCTTCAGTAGAGATTAGAGAAGGCTAGAAAGCGAGGCAGCCAGTGATGAACTAAGCACCTACACGTGACATTGAGGCCTCCAATAAGTGGATTATTTGACAACTTCGGCCCGATTTCTCCTAGCCCTCACCATCCATCTATCGGAATCATGCAAATAAGCTTCAGGCCCATTAAAAAGCCCAATTTTAAAAATGGATCCCCTTCTATCGCGAGCAACGAGCTTCAAGCCCATAAATCAGCCCAAATGTAAAAAAAAAAAAACCAAGCAGCTGACTTGTATATTATAATACTAAATTAATTAAGATCAGAAATTGGAGCATGAATTCTGGAGATAAATTTTGGTGGGAATTGGAAACAAAGGAGGATACATAAACAGAGAGATGGATCCGATGTCGAAAACCAGCCTATGAATATATACCTCAACTGGCAGTAAAGCTACCCTCCCCCATAATATCTCGTGTGTGTTCGAGTCTCTCTCTTTTGTAATAGAAAAAGAAGAAGAAGAAATTAAGACCACATGACGAGAATTATTCCAGTAATACTTCAACTCCTACAATGAATTCAGAGAGGAGAACTTCATAGCGAAAGTGGACTACTAATTGCACATGGCCAAGAAACACAAAAAGTGGCGGAGATGCCTCTGCGGCATGCACTTCCCAATGATCATAACAATTATTGAGCAAAAATAAAAGGAATCTGATGATCAATCGATCGAGTTTCAATTTAAAAAATGGATGTGACTAATTGCTAGCCTATCAATTTTGTCCATTATAATTAACCAAGATGCTCATCCACATCATGCTATGCAATGTATCCATCGATCTAGCTATAAATTGACTAGGCTTTCTCTTCGATTCTACGTCGCTTCAGGTCTGATCAGCTGGTAATTAACTAGCTGCTAGAATATCATAAACATAATCAGTACAGTACTAGTGTGTGTCAACCATGACCACTATCACTTCAGTTTTGTCCCTCTTGTTCTTTCTTTACTTTCTTATTGCCAAGTCTCATGCAGACAACATTGGAGCTGCCACACCACCACCACCACCACCACCAGTGTTACCTCCAGATGGTTCTGTGGAGTTCCCTGAGTCAGTCTACTGCAATCAGTTTAATTCAAAATGCTTTGGCCAAATCATTTCCTGCCCCTCCCAGTGCCCTACATTCAAGCCCTATGACCCCAAGAATAAAGGCTGTTTTGCAGATTGTAACTCCAAAAAATGTGAAGCCATTTGCAGAAGTAAGTACTTAATATATTCCTAATCCCAGCTAGCTTTCTTTGGTCATATATATTTTAATTAATTTCTCATGACTTCACTTGCTAAAGTAATGAGCATTCATCAATTTATACTATAATTCTTAACTTAATTAATTGTCATATATTAAAATATTTATGGTATATCTTGTTGCTGCTCGCAGGCCAAACTGTAATGGTATAGGTGCAGCCTGTTATGATCCAAGGTTTGTTGGAGGAGATGGTGTCATGTTCTACTTCCACGGCAAGACAAACGAGCATTTTAGCTTAGTATCTGAATCTAATCTTCAAATAAATGCTCGATTCATTGGACGCCGACCTTCTGGAAGATCCCGTGACAACACATGGATTCAAGCCTTAGGTCTCATGTTCGACTCTAACTCGTTCGTACTCTAGCAGCAAACAAGGTGGCACAATGGGACGACCAAGTCGACCAACTCCTCTTCACCTATGATGGCACACCATTCAACATTCCTCAAGGTCACCTCTCTACTTGGACTAGTCCTGACCTAAATAATATTGTGGTGGAGAGGACAACAAAGTACAACAGCGTTAAAGTTACATTGCGCAATGTTGTTGAGATATCTGTGAAAATTGTTCCCATAACCAAGGAAGACGACCGCATACACAAGTATGAAATACCATCCAATGATTGTTTTGCACATTTGGAGGTGCAATTCAAGTTTTTCAATCTGTCAGAGAAGGTGGAAGGTGTCTTAGGGCAGACGTATCGTCCGGATTTCGAGAATCCAGTGAAGAGAGGGGTTCCAATGCCAATCATGGGCGGGGAGAACAAGTACAAGACCTCTTCTCTTGTATCAGCAGATTGTAACTTGTGCATTTTCTCACCATCCTCGAAACCTCAATATGCAGCTAAACTATTGGCATTGAATACCGATTCCACTTTGGATTGCACTAGCAACACAAGTAGTGGCCATGGATCAGTGGTTTTTTGTCATCGGTAAAGTCTAGGGTTCATCCATTAGTATGTATGTGCTGCGATTTGAGTTGTTTTTTCTGAATGCATGGTGGCGATTTGCTACCATCTTTTTAAATAACGTTAAATATTAAAAAAAGATATTATTAGAAGTTTTTTTAAAAAATACACATAAATCATTGAATCATAATAAAATGAAATTCACTTGCAAGTCCTTGAAATAATTCATGTGCATTCTTAAAAAAAAAAAAATCATTATCGCATCCTTTCCTAATGCTTAACATTAGTATCTTAGAATAAAATTAGCATATATACGAGCCATGATGCACGCATTCATAATTAATTACTTGATAAAATAAATAAATAAAACTCAAGGGCTGAGATGAAAATAGGCTCGTATAAACAAGGATCAAAAGCGAGTTTTTTTTCTTCTTCTTCTTGTTCTGAGACAATGCATAACTATAATATTGAAATGTCTTTGAAATAAAGGACCATGTAGTTCTGCCCCTGATATCGATTGACATTCTGAGTATGAAATGAGATCAACGTGACGGAAGGCATGAGAGATCGATGATGGAGGCCTGGTCTTCGGAATGACAATTAGTCAACAAGTTTTAATTACGTGTATTATAAAAAAAACAATATTGTCGCCATCATCACCATCAGATTACCTAATCTGCAAAAGTAACAAGCAACCTGCAGGGCGTAGTCTTTGATTTGATTGATTAATTAATTACACGGAAATATAATCTTTCCATGACCAGTGAATGGAAGTTTCTACTTGAAATGGATCCTAGCATGTTGGCCCAGTCCGGAAGCATCATCTGCAATCGCATGTGATACCTCCTGGATTGATGATGATTTCACTCGTTTGTATTAGACAAATATTATATATATGTACTCCCACCACAATATTATACATTAATTAACTAATCCTCAAATAATATGTGATCTGATCTATCTTTCCTAATTTAATTAATTATGGTTTAGGGTTTAGGTCTTCTATTGTAATCAAGCACTATATATATATAATGAATATATATGTTTGAGTGTGAGGTTTCTTTTGTTGACTTGGGATGCCATTCTTTTTTTACTACAGAAATTAAGCGGATACACACCAAGTCTATATATGTTCACAAGGAGCCACTTTATGGTTACTATTGTTGTCTCTATTAATCTATTAAAAAAAAAAAGTAGAGGAAATTAGCTTTTGTGATGTGTGTGAATGAATGCTTCGGTATGATCTTAATAAATGAAGGTTCCAATATAATTCAAAAGAAAGGAAAAAAAAAAAAAAGTCAGGAAAGACTCAAACAACACGCTGTTGAATTCTGGATACATAAAGAGAGAAGACTAGTCAGGCATGTGATCGGTGCTCATCTCCTGACCCCAAGAAAAACCTGCAGCTTGAACATTAATTAACACAGGGGCTTCCTAATTTGCCCTGACCTCTCTATGTACCAAGATAAAGTCAAAGAAGGGCGGCTTCAATGTTAACCAAATATCTAACTAACTTGTTCTCTATATCTACCTTCCAAATCTGTGAACAATCCACCCATCGATCCATAGACCGACCGATAATATGGCAGATCATCAGAAAGTTCATCCTCTCAATACGAGTAGCACCCATGACGATCAACCATTAGATATCGAGGCACCACAGACTCCCAGGGTTCCATTAGTGCCCCGGGGCTCCTCCAAGTCTGATCAAGGTGATCCAGCTGCACATATTCATGACCACCATTATCCCCCTTTTCAGCGTACAATTCCGGTCACTCACACTAAACCACCCAAGAAGAGAAGAAGCTGTTGTTGCAGATTCTTGTGCTGGACGCTCTCTCTTCTCTTGCTCCTCATTCTTGTCATTGGAGTTGTTGCCGGAATTCTGTACCTTGCCTTCCAACCCAAACTCCCAAAGTTCTCCATCGACACGTTACAAATTACCCGATTCAATCTCACTAACAATTCCAGCTTATCTGCCACCTTCAATGTCACCATCACTGCTAGGAATCCTAACAAGAAAGTGGGCGTCTACTACGAGGGTGGGAGCCATATAAGCGTGTGGTATACAGGCACAAATCTATGTCAAGGGTCGTTACCAAAATTCTACCAGGGTCACAGGAACACCACCGTGCTTAATGTGTTATTATCAGGACAAACAGATGATGGCAATACATTGCTCACTTCATTGCAACAGCAACAACAGCAGACTGGAATCATTCCTTTGAACCTCAGGGTGGACCAGCCTGTGAGAATCAAGCTTGGCAAGCTGAAGCTCATGAAGGTGAAGTTCAGGGTCAGATGCAGGCTAGATATCGACAGCTTAGCTGCCAATAACGCCATTAATATTAGAAATAGTAGCTGTAAGTTTAGGTTTAGGCTATAAATTAATTAACTTTATTATTTCATATTTGTATTATCTTTTGATATTCGTTATATATGGGCCATTGATAAAAAAGCAGGATTTTTCCTAGCTAATTTCCCTGCTTCCTTCTCGTTAAAGGCTGGAGAATTATATTTTTATATGATTTTTTCCTCCATGTCTTTGTATCGCTATGTATTATTTCGAGTGCTGTATTTAATCTTAATACACAAGATTTTTACATTAATTTGTAGTTTAATACTGTCCAACTTAAGTTTTTTTTCAATAATTTTTTCTCACTTAAATTTGAGAAACACCTTAATTAGAATTTACCATCTGATGGTTAATAAAAATAGTTGATCATGCGGTGCAGAAAATACTGATATACATAATTAATTGAAAAAAAATTCTAAATTCAATACCAATGCAAAGAGAAATGGGAACGCATATAGTTAAGATATCGCTGGTGAAATCATAGGCCACGATAGTATCTATATTAATAATTAATGAGAATTCTTGATCTTTTTCAGTATCTCTCAATTTAAAAAAAGGATTTGAATTGCTAACTTCTGATCATTGATAGGATCATTTTCTTATGTTTTGTAATTAAAATTAAGAATTTATAAAATGATGAATTGTTATTTACAACTAGATTATTCTAAATAATTTGAAATTTGGTTTTTCATTAATTATATATATCTTATAATGAATAATTTCAACAAAAAAGAGATATTTAATTATCACAAAAATGATGTGATGTGATTTTTTTTTAATTTATGGCTTTGGGTCTTATTTTAACTCATTTATCTATATAACTGCTAATATTTGAGGTTTTTTTCTTCTTCTCAAATTAGTGTCTAAAAAGGATCTATTTCTAACCTTATATATCAAATTAAATAAGGTGTTTTTTTGTGTCACGCAAGCATTAATTAAAGTACGTAGTTATTAATTACGATATCATAGAAGAGGTTAGTTAATTATTGCTTAACCTAGCAAATATATATGAGATTCAAAAGCACTCTCTCTAATCTCTACACCTTATTAATTTGGAATACAAGAATAAATAAAGCTAAAAGGAGATATTCTTAGTAACACTGTTTCATTTTTTAAAAATAATTTTTACAAATTTCTAAACCATACAGGAAATACTTTTTTTCTTGAATCTTGAATCTTTTTTTTTCTTTATCAAAAAAGAAATATTTTCATTAACCCATGAACCATACAGGAAATTAATAGAGGCCTTTTAAAAAAAAATGTTTGTTACATTCAAGAAATTGGAAAGTAAAAACAAGATTTTGGACATTAATCATTAAATAAGAGCGCTTGAAAACATAAAACACTAGATTTAAATTCAACAAATCAATATGTATAATTGATTGTTGAAAAAATATGTGTTCGTTTAGAATGTATACGAACTACTTAATGATTAAAGATACAATATATATGATCATTGTAATAATATCTTATGAAAATACCATAAAAACTATACAAAACACAAATAATAAATTTAAATTCAAAAAATATAAAATAAATCATAATAATTACCAAAAAAAATTGTGTGTCATATGATTAATATAATAAAATATCACCAAATTTTCAAGAAGTATTAGTACTTTATTTTTTACAAGAATCATTTATTAGAAAAAAAGTATGCCTTTTCTAAAATAATAATAATAAAGAAAAAACAAGAATCAGCCATGCAACGACAAAGCATCAATTAGCTAGAAAATAAGAAAGAAAGAAAAAATGCAAAACCAAAGCTGGCATGATTTTAAAAGGGAAAAATCAACTAAAATTTTTAGATTCAATATTTATAAATATATGTTATATTATTAGATTAATGAGTAAGAATATTTATTTTATCAAAACAAGACATTTTAAATATAAAAATATTTTCAAGGAAAGTTCAGTATCCATATAAGTTTAAATTTATAAGTAATTTATTACAAACATGCTTTCAAATAAATATAATTTAAAAAATACTAGTATTTATACTAAACATATATTTAATCTTGCAATTAATATAAAATCAAAGTCCTGACATGCATGTTAAAAATAAAATTATTTATGCTTAAATCAAAACAAGAAGGGTAATTACTTGTTTAACCACTTTAAAGTAATGAATATTTTGTTAGTGTCAAAGATGAATTCTCTATCTTTAAGGCTTTATTACTCCTCACTTGTGGAATTAAGATGTTTGCAATATATCTCTTAAGATTTCAACAATACTACCTTAATTTAGATGCACTTATAAACAAGGTATTTGAACCAAAAAATATGAAACTCAAATATCTATCAATAAGATTGATGCAAACCTCTTAATCACATGGTTAAACAACACTCAATAAAGTTGAAATATAACTCAGAAAGCTAAAAATCAGATTTAATAGATTTCATATCCAAAGATAACCTTGTATCTAAGAACCAAAGGTATTAGAATAAACTTGAACCTAACGATAATCATATACCTAAGAACATGGAGTATGCGAATGACACCACAAAGTTAGTTAATCTTCGATAAGTTGGATGTACGATCTTTGTCATTGCAAATAAATGATGTTTTACCACAAAAAATTAAAAGGAAAAAGCTCACGCTTATTATCACCAAGCTACCAAAATAGACTTTCAAGAGATGTTTTCACCAATAGCAAAGTTAAATACTGTTAGAGTATTGTTGTCTCTTGGTGCAAATTTATACAAGCCATTACATCAATTTGATGTAAAAAATACATTTCTCCATGGGAATCTAGCAAAAGAAGTGTACATAAACATTCCACCAAGTTTTACTATATCGTTATAAATCGAAGTGGCATGCAACCTGTAGAAGGCATTTATAGACTGAAGCAATCACCTAGAGCATGGCTTGGACAATTTATCTTGGCTATGAGGAAATATAGGTTGAAACAAAGCAACTCGGATCATGCTTTGTTCTTGAAGCATCAACAAGGGATGGTAACGACCTTGATGATTTATGTTGACGATATGATAATTACAAGAAATGTTAAGGAAGAAATCTCTAGTTTGCAGAAGCATCTGGCAACTGAGTTTGAAATGAAGAATCTTGGGGAATTAAAATAATTTTTAGGCATCAAAGTAGCTCGGTCAAATTAAAACATATTTCTATCACAAAGAAAATATGTATTATATATGCTAGCTGAAATAAAAATGCTTAATTATAAGCTTGCAAACACACCAATGGTTCAAAACCATGGATTGGGAGAACAATCGAACCAAATACCCATGAATAAAGAAAGGTACCAATATCTTATCAAAAGATTGATTTATTTGTCTTATACGCTTCCAGATATTGCCTATGTAGTGAGTTTAGTGAGTCAATTCATGGATAATTCTAGTAAGGACCACATAAATTCCATGCTTCAGATTTTACGATACTTGAAGCCTTCCCTAGAAAAAAGGACTCATTTTCAGGAAACATAATCATCTAAACAACAATGGGTACACCGATGCTGACTGAACTGAGAGTACTACTAACAGAAAGCTTACATCTAGATATTTCACTTCCATGGGAGACAATCTAGTTACTTGGAGAAGCAAGAAATAAAAGGTGGTTGCACTATATAGTGTAGAAACTGAATTTAGAGGCATGATTAAATGATTTTGTGAGCTTTTTTTTTTTTTATGGAAAGGCTATTAGAAGAAATTAACTGTTCATCCAGTTCTAAAATGAATCTGTTTTGTGATAATAAAACGGCTATAGTGATCGCATAAAACCCAAGTCAACATAATTAAACAAAACATGTAGAAATGGACCAATATTTTATCAAGAAAAAACTTGAAGCTAAGATAGTTTAATTTTTTTATTTTTGTAAAATCAACAATACAATTGGCAATTTTCCTTACAAAGGTAGTCTCAAGCAAGATGTTTTATAACTCACTAGACAAGTTGGCCATTAAAGACATCTATGCACCAATTTGAGGAGGGTGTTTGCGTGAGTTGTCAATGAAAGATTTTTAGAGGTATTATAAGGATTTCATTTGCTATTTGGTTTCCATTGATTATGGAATACTAGTTACTTCTCTGGATTGATATACTATAGTAATTATCTATCTAGAATAGTTCTCTTCCATACAAACTACATAAGTATATTCTTGTATTTTGTAGGTGATATAGAAGTTGATATCTTTCATCACCAATCACCATAGATTCTCGCCAGCTACTCAACCAAAATCATCATTACCCTTAAAATCATTAAATTCAAAAAATTTAAGAGAGAGACGAATTTATCAAATGGAAATCAAAGTTTATGGTATTGAGATTGATGACTACGTGACAAAAACCATAATGGATCTTTTGGAGGAAAGGCCTGATGTGAGGAGTGGTGGAGCTGAAGGGGAAGAAAAGAGAGGGTGTCAGGAGAAAGAGATTAGGGTTGGGTTGGTGTTGATTTAAACTTTAGTTTAAGAATTTAGTTAAAGTCTGGTTTAGATTTAGACTTGGAGGTCGAGAATTTTTAAGGCATTAGTACTAGGATCAAGAGAATCTGATACTTTTAAAGATTAGTTCATTCATCTTATACATATTGAACTAATTATCTAGTTCAATTCCTTTCTTTTTCTCCATTTTCTTAGATTTAGTTCGAGTTGTGAATGGACATGGATATAAGGACCCTGGATGATCAATAAAGGAAAATATAAGGTCTTATGTGATCAACTATTAGAGTAGATGGGTTGTGACTAATTTTCAAAGCTTAAGGTCTCTGAATGGATTAACTACCAACTCAGGAAAGGAATTTCTGATGTTGAGATGGATAAAAAAACTACTGTTAAAGGAACGACAACCATCCCCGTTTCATTGGTAAGAATGTGGTGTCACGTTTAGTACGCTTGTTACATCGGTAGAATCTCTTTAAATGTTCAAGATCTCATTCGGAAATGCCTTGAATAATAGATTAAAATACACTTCGAGCTGCCTCGTAGTTTGAATTTCTGCGCAGATGGACTTGCTAGACTTCATATCAACTCGGTACAGTCTGAAGAGCCAGAGTTCATTACTTCTTTACTCTTTTCAGAAGCATGGATTTCCATCTCGGACCCGGCCCATGCTATATCTATATTCAACTAGATAACTCCATAGAATGAGACGATAGTAATACTGGCTAGCATAACACAAATCGGGTTTCAAGTGACGCAGCCAGGATTGGTTTCTTTTTCCTTGTGGTCAATCAATAGCGTACAGAATGTACTGCATTCATAAAGGACACTATTCATGATTGATCCTTATTAATGCCATCTGAGCCACAAATACCACTATTAACATCAACACCGTGAGGTTTGAGGAGAGAAATAGCTTCACTAACGTTTTCAGGCTTAATCCCTCCCGCCAAGAGCCATCCATTCTTGCTTTTAATTGGTGGTAATTCAAAATGTGTCCAGTTAAATCCTTTGTCACTGCAAAAAGAATCATAAGTTCATTTATGGAAGAAGTCTTTAACAAGATTGGCAACACCAAAGAAAAGGATGCTGGGAATGTGAGTTACATATACGCAGGCTCTGTAAATAAAAATTTTAGGCAAATTGAGAGGTCTAGATGCAAATTGCGCTTTTATCATCTTGCATGTATTTCAGTTCCCACAACTGCTTCTAAAACAAAGTAATTTACAGATTGAACATCCTGCACACAATTATTTGCTTCAGTTCAATTGATCCAAAGGTTAATCATATCTGCTTACTTTGAGATAGTCCAGTCTAGACCTGTATAAAGCAAGCATCAGACAAGTTTCCAACATCTATTCAGTTCCTAGGCGCGAAGCTCATTGAATATAATGCATCAAATCAATTAGTACCAAAATTCTATATTTTTTAACCTCAACATAGATGGTCCATGGAATATACAAACTGGCAAAATAGAGATGATGGATGAACTATACATGAAGGTAAATCATTTTCTTACCTGCCCACCTGTTGTGCTATCCACGAGAATCCAATCAACCGAGGAACATTCTTCATCTGAAATTTGATTTAGAAGGTTTCCATGCTCATTTGCATGGACAACATACACTATTTGATTTTTTCCCTTTAAATCCAGAAAAGTTGCCCGTGAACCTTTCCCATGAAGCTGAATAATAGAATATCAAAGTTGGAAACAAAAATGATATACTAGATACGAAGTAGTCAAAAGTACAAAAATATACCTGCACAAATTCAAGGTCTGCTGCATCTGCAGCTCTCAATATCGTGTCTGCATCATCATCCACAAACACCCCTACCGGAGCTGCTTCATATTCTCTTGCAACTTTTGAAATTTCCTTTACAACTGAAAGCGAAATGGAACGTTTTGAGTTGGGCCAAAGAATCATCCCAATAAAATTAGCACCAGCTTCTGCTGCCATCACAACATCTCGAGCTGAGGTAATCCCACACATTTTAACCAAAAGGCACTTTTTTTCATGATCTTCATGAGTAAAGGCAGCTTTCTCTGATGGGGTGGAAATGCAATTAACCTTACTCCTTGGATGAAATGTAGTTCTTGAGAAGTTCAGTTCACTCCCAACTAGACCTGCAAATCCTCAGCATTCTCGACTCTTTAAATATACACTATCAAAATCTCATTTTAACATTCAAAAAGAAATTGCGTAAGAGTTATTTATCTTGCATATATAATGCACCATGGATTGGGGTTTAATTGGTTATCTATTGGAGTAAATGGGGCTCTAATTGGAACGGGTAGAAATAAAAGAATATTATATTCTGAAATAACAGAGGATAAAAAAACTAAAAGGAACATGACTTCTTTGCAAGTGACCTCCAGTAGTCAACCCTATCAATGAGACCAAAGATCAATGAAAAACTTGAAGACCCAGTGATCTTTATTCCAAAAAAAAAAAAACACATTTACAATGCTCAATCAGTAAAAACCAAACAGGATGTTGCTCCTTAAATTAGTATGATAAATGGATAGTTCAGACTTTTCATTGAATGTTTCGCCATTTCAAGATCATTTTGAAGCACAAAGAACAATAAAATTTTAAATTATGTATTAACGAAGGTTAACAACTTAGTAGATATTTCAACTTAGTTGTTTAGAGAAAAACTAATGTTGGTGCCAGCGCAATGCCGCGGGCAACTGGCATTGATTGTCGATGAGCTGAAAAAATAGTGTATGAGTATAACCTGATTTAGTCTATCTTGGAAAGGAAGTACTTTCAAGGTTTTTTTTT
>Ga0325403_1001802_pt1 | contig 18325 bp, 8 predicted proteins | sample PopdelMetagenome_19_FD_205665 | JGI IMG/M metagenome (GOLD analysis project Ga0325403, IMG submission 205665) | Populus deltoides microbial communities from Bellville, Georgia, United States - Xylem-PdKOR-R4 | ecosystem: Host-associated > Plants > Phyllosphere > Stem > Wood/Secondary xylem...
ATGTCGCTATTACAACACAAGATAATTTTAAGCATTATAAGCAATTTAAAAATATAATAAAGCAATATTAACGATACATTTCATTCATGGACCAAAAGAGTATAATTCTTTCATTTCTCCTTACTTACATAAATACCACCCTTAATAATTCGTCAATTATCGAGACTAATTACAATACTCAAACCCGATCATCTGTCTCGAATATCGTTAATCGAACTAACATTATTCTCTGTTTAAAGCATAAGAATCGTAGTTCTTTCATATACTTGGTATATACAAAACATAGTACACATGAATGCATCAATTCTTAAAACTAACTCACAACTCCCAAATCCATTTATCCTCTTAGGATGCCATTAGTCGAAATCAATCATTTATTCATCTCGGTCATCCACTTAGAATGCCATTAGCCGAAGCTAATTATTTATTTAACCCGGTCATCTATTAGACAGAGCTAATCATTTATTCATCTCGATCATCCACTTAGGATGTCATTAGCCAAAGCTAATAATTCATCCCGATCATTCTCTTGGGATGCCATTAGCTGGAGCTAATCATTTCTTCATCTCGGTCATCCACTTAGGATGCCATTAGACGGAGCTAATTATCAATTGATCCTGGTCATCCCCTTAGGATTCTCATTTCTTCATCCCGGTCATCCTCTTAGGATGCCATTAGCCAAAGCTTATCATTTCTTCATCTCAGTCATACTTTTAGGATGCCATTGCCGAAGCTTATCATTTGTTCATCCCGGTCATCCACTTAGGATGTCATTAGCCGAAGCTAATCATCAATCACAACCCGGTCATCGGTCTCGGATGCCATTAGTCGTAGCTAATTATAAAACATAACTCGGTCATCTTTCTAGGATGCCATTAACCAAAGCTAATCATTAACCAATCAAATGTTCCATAAGCGATTTATGAAATCACTATAACATGATAATATATCCTTTGTAATACTCATTTAAATGATTCAAAATAATTTGACATTCACTATAACATAATAGTAGACACTTTGTAAAACTTGTACAGATATTCCGTAATAGTTTAACGTTCAGTATATATAATAATAGATCCTTTGTAATACTCGAAAAAACATTCTGTTATAGTTTAGCATTCGGTATAACACAACAGTAAACCCTTTGTATTACTCATCCAACCACAATTAATGCTCAATATAATTCAATAATAGATCCTTTGTAATACTCATATAAAATTTTGTAACAATTTAGCACTATATATGCACAATAATAGATCCTTCGCAATACTCATATAAACATTCTTGACAAATAACCTTCAATATAATACAATGATAGATCCTTCATAATACTCATACAATCATTCGTAACAATTAACATTCAATATAATGCAATAGTAGATCCTTCGTAATACCTATAAAATCATTCGTGACAATTTACATTCAGTATAATACAACGGTAAATCCTTCATAATACTCATACAACCATTTATGATAGTTTAGCATTCCATGAAGCACAACAACAGATCATTTGTAATAAATTCACTTCAGAAGCTAACGTTACACTAGAAGGGGGTGGAAATCACCTACTTGCTCCTTTCATGGGATGTCCTTGTCCGATCATGGGTCGGAACCCGGTCGCACCACCTAACACATCAATGGTTACAAATCAGTTCATTTGCATTTTGGTAATCAAACAACTCATCACCATACAAATTTCATGAACACGTGTTTAAATTCTAGCATTTATATATTACAATCATACAATACAATCATTTTAATAATTAAACCAGTTATGATATGTAATATGTTGTAGAACTTCGTCGGCAAAACTGGTTCACTGGTGACGCAGATTTGTCAGCGAACTGATTTGCTGGAATATAGAATCGTCGGTGAAACTGGTTCGCCGGTAACACCGAATTCGATAACAAAAACTGGTTCGTTGCTGACACATAATTTGGTAGCGAAAATTGGTTCGCTGTTGACACCACAGTTCAGCAGCAAAAACTGATTCGTTGCTGACTCCATAAATTCGGCAACGAAAATTGATTTGTTGCTAACACCACAATTCAGCAGCGAGAATTGATTCGTTGCTGACACCACAATACAACAGCTAGAATTGATTCGCTGTTGATTCCACAATTCAGCAGCGAAAATTGATTCGCTGCTAACAACACAATTCAGTAGGGAAACTGATTCACTGGGAAAACATACGGGGCGAAAATCACCAGCCCACATGGGCTACTGCTGACTCAGAAATTGTTGATGAAAATCGAGTCGCTACCGACTCAAAAATCCTTAACGCAACACAATTTCCCAGCTGACATTGAAATCTTCAGCGCATTTGGTTTACAGCCGACACATAAATTGTTGACGAAACTAAGCCGTTATCGACTCAGAAATCATCAACGCAACTTTTATCGTTGCCGATTCAAAAATCGTGATGATGAAGTCGTTTCTGGTTTCACTCCTTCCCTTCGACCAAACATAAGGCTTACTCTAGGCTTCCCTCTTCTAATGTTTCTCACCCCAGGTGGGCATAAACCTCATCGAATCACACTCCATTAATCACTCATCACCAAACAACACATGTTCATTTAGTAAGGTTTTCCCCAATTCATCCCTTCCAACATCACTTTAAGTCCTCAATGGTATTATCCAAAATTCATCAATACAATTTGTAGCAATTCAATGACACATAAACAAGTCCCATATTCATGTTATTTCACATGAACTTATGAAGGCTCATCATGTGAGATTTTGTCAATGTTCATATTCTTAGTCAAAGCATATATGCCTCTTTCATCCAATTTTTCGCATGCATTTCATCAAGTTTAACACAACAGTATAGCCAACAATATATCATACTCATACGTATAACCATTTGCTTCCTAATTAAACAAGTTCATCCATTACACACACAAACTCAAGGCATCAACATGAAGTGAGTTCAATTCTAGTTTTCATATGCTTCTAAGGTTCAAATGATAGTACGATTCTATTCACAACACTTTCTAACACATTTTCACATAATTTCATCATTCATATATGCAGAAATTCTGTCATAAACACAAGCATAGGTTCTGTTTTGGTTTCACATAATTCAACAACTCTAACAAAGTCATCATCTTTGCATTTTATCCCTTTAATCCATGTTCTGTTCAACCCTCACTATGGCTAGCCATCTCTCCAAGTTTATGCATTCAAAATTGTTCCTTTCCTTTGTTAAGTGTTCTGGAATTAGTTCCCACCATTCAACCCCGTTTTTGTCCCTCTTTCTACTCTAGATTTCCTCAACAGCTGGTGTAAGAATCCTAGGCCATTTGCTTAGGGTTTTCTTCTTCCTTTTGAGTCCTAAAGTCACAAGAATAGTGGAGAAGGGTTATGGTTTATACCTCACAGTTTTCAACAGCTTTAGGAAGGGATTTGATGGTTTGTTCATCTCCTTCTATCTAGCTTCTTCCTTCTCTCAGCTGTTATCCAGCCTTAGGTTATTCTTTCTCTTATTTTCTCCTTGTCCAAACCATGAGGTATCCTTCAGTCAAGAGATGAAATGGGTCTCACCTCATGTTTTTTTTTACAAGTTCCAATTGTATTTTCAGAGGTATCTCTTTCTTTTCTGTTCAATTTTCTCTTCTTCTTTTCTTCTGCAAATTAGTCGATCTGCTACACCCTTCCTCCTTCCATGATTTCAGTCACTAACCTTACTCTCTATGTCTCCTTTAGCTCATATATTTAATTAAGGGGGCATGCAGCTGGATTGGGTTTAATTTTCTGTGGAGAAGGGGTAGAGGAGCAAGAGCATGCAGCTAGATATATGCAGCTGTTGTAGCTGGTCTTTGGGAAGAGAAAGAGTCACCTTTTCTCTCTCCTTGTATTTATAGCCCCTATAAGTATGTTGGGGTGTTTGGGGGTTTTTCTACCTTATCCTTATCCATTGTTAAGTTATCTCATAATCATTTTTTCCCTCTTTCCAAGGCCTTTCAAGAGTAAACTGGTTTGGTCCCCTTAATTTTTGTTTAGTGTTGGTTGGCTTTTTGTTCAAGTTTCTGTTAGGATTTACATTTTTTTCTCCAAAGTTGGCTGATTTTTCACCCCTTAATTCTTTCTAGTATGGTTTGGCCAAAGATAAGATCTATCGGGTTTTACAAAATGCATGGATTCGTCAGTGCACCCAGCCACCATTGACTCAGAAATTGGCAACGAAAACTGTGTCACTGCCGACTCAGAAATCAGCAATAAAAAAATTATGTAGCTGCCAATCCTGAAATCTGCAGCGAAAATCATGTCGTTACCGATCCAAAAACCAGCAGCGAAAATTGTGTCGCTGTTGATGCAAAAATCGATAGTGACGATCGTTTTTAGTTTTACTTTTTTATTAGGTGTTTACTATCATTAAATTCAAAATTGATTTAATTTATGTCTTCCAAATCGTCCATATTTTGTATGAATTCATTTGCTACTCATGTAATTATACTTTTGCATTTGCTTGTTTTTGTATATTTCTTATTCATTGAGTCAACACACACACATGTGTGCGCGCGCTATAAAGTTTTTCTCCTTTTGATTTTATTGAATTTTAGTTCCAAAAGAATTGAAAAAAATAAGATGAGTGGAAAAAGACAAAGAGAAGCATATTAGAGTGAAAAATCATAATCGTATGAAACATGAGTGGTGTGAGGATATATTTTTTCTTGCCATTTATGTATTTTATAGATCCAACAATGTCTACAAAAAAGTCATACATCACCACCAATAAAAGGGGACAATTAGGCTTTTAGGGATCAAGTCAATATTCAATGTTTAGAAAGGCTAAGTTGTTGGGGAGTACAAGATCATATGGATGGCATGATAACACAATTGGTTGATTAAAAGACAAGATTGTTTAGAGGGTTCCAATGCTAGGAGGCCTGAAAGGCATGCGAATGCAACTTTTGATGAGTTTGTTGATGATAATACAAATATGAGAGATGACAATTTTGATATTGTATCTATAGGATATAAAGATATATTTTGGTAGCCTAGAAACCAAAGGGGTAATGGATTTTAGCAAAGGGGTCAATCGATCAAGAGGGTAATTTTTGTGAATTTGGGAATCATGATTAGATGGATGAAAATTTAGGCCCCATTAAGATAAGAATCCCAACATTCTAAGGTCATACACCTTAAGGTCAAAATGTCAAGCTCGCACAATTGGCTTTTTTCTAGATCGATCTCTTTCTATCTCTTATTTTTTAAAAAATAATCTTTTTAAATTAATTTGCTAGAACAATATTTAAGTGAAACCCAATTATGTTAGTGTTTTTAAGAAAATTGTGACTTTTTAATGATGATATTATCGATTACTTTATGAAAAATTATGTATTAGCTTTATAAGTAATATTTTTAAAATATTTTTCTCATTAATATTTAATGAGAATAAAATATCTATTTTCTAGTATATATTTTATATAATTATCTCAAATATTATGTTAATTTTTTCATACAAGTGCGTAAAAATAATAGATTCATGTTTTTCTAATTTTTTTAATTGAAACTTGTTTTTACGAGTAGAATAAGTTTTTATTTAAAAAACAAGACTTATCATAATAAACTTTATTTTTATCAAAATAAAAAAGAAATGAACAAGTAATAAAATAAGATTTTTTATTAAAAATATACGTTTTGTTTTCTTTTAGTTCCAATCATTATAGTTTTTGCAATGGTGAATGCCACTTGTCAAAAACTCACAATAATCTAAAAAGATAAATTTATTTTTTAAATATAAAAGATGAATAAGTTCTATGATATTTTAATTAAACTCTTAATTGTATTAAGTTTTTCTTTCAGTTATGTTTATATCTATTTTTCTACAAAATCATTACTCCACCTTTGAAAAATTTTTATTGTCTTTATTTTACTTCTAGAAAATTGTCAAACATTCACAATTTTGGAATTTGGAATTTTTTCTAAAGTGTTGTTAGGATTTTTTAAATAAATATTTTAATATCTATAATTATTACAAAATATTCAGAGCATCTCATTATGCTAATAATCATTATTTGTTTATTTTTAAAATAAGATCTACAAATATAAAAATTATATTATCAAATTTTTATTTCATAATTTAATTTGAATTTAATCAATATTTATAATAATAATAATAATATAAAAAAATTAAATTACAATTATAAACTAATTTACAAGCCAAAGAAAAAGGAAATTGAAAAATAATATTATAAAATATTTTTAAGAAAAGAAAAATCAATTAATTAATTGGTAATTTGTTTAATAGGGTAATATTGATTGCATAAGTAAATATGATTTTTTTAAGAAATAAACTATAAAAGTGAATTTGGTTTCTAAAAAAATCACCATCTAATATGGTGATAAAGTATATTTTAAAAGTGAAATAATATTTTTTTACTCCAAGTTTAATATATTTTTTTTATATAAAAGAAGAATAAGACAAAAAATGACTTTATGTCTTTATTTTTAAGGATAGAGAAATTTGAATCCAATTTGATGAACCATAATTTCTTTGTATCTTTTAAACAATTTTTATTGGTCAAAGCTTGTTTTAATGATGACTCATGTTTAAGAGGGTTTTTGAAAATAGGTTTGGGTCCAGGCAGCGTGTCTAACCTTTCGTGAGCTCAGGCCACGCATCTAGCATCTCTTGGGCCCAAGCCATGTTTGTGGACCCAATGCGCGTCCTAGCAGCTTCTAGGCCTTGCCTTGTGGCCTGAACCTAACATCTAGTCCATTGGAGTTTTTGTCTGACTTATATGACCTACCATATTTTCATACCATTAATACATGTGTAAGAGATATTTATCCTCTATTAATATATGTATAAGAGATTTTTATCATTCATTAATGTTATTAGGGTGAAATGACTTTTCAACCCTCTCTTTCAAGCAAAATGATAAGGTTTAAGGCTATAAATACCCTATAAACTACCCAGGTAAGGAGTTCACAACTTTCTATTCGCAACATATACACATAACATAATTTTCTTACAAAGCATCTATTTTATACCAAAACAAAAATAAACAACCTTATTATTGGAATTTTATTTTCTTTTGCATATTTATTGCTCTCTTCTTCTACAAAGATACTGATTTATGCATTCAAGAGTTTGCAAATCATTAAAAAAGTGCTACTTTGCAAGTATTAGGATTCTTACATCAAGCTAAAAAATATTGTTGAACTTGTATTTCTTTCATTAGTAAAACTCTTTTTTATAAGGATTGTACAATGATGTAGTTGTTACAAATTCAAAGACTAAATAAGTGAGATTAATAAGGGATAATATAAGAATAAATCTACAAGAGATAAGATCATCAAAGTTGTTATCTTTTAAACTATAGATAATCCTTAATACGCTTCCTCAAATTATTGTGTCACTCATTTAATTCTTGGTTTGGTGACATAAAATTTAATTTTATTGATTTAAAATAATTAGAGCTTAAGAAACTGAATATGAAGCTTTAAGAAATGTTAAATATTTTTTTATTTTGCTAATGTCAAGAACTAATTTGCATTTTTGAATGGAAAATCCATGTCTATTTTTTTTAATTTTGATCCCTCAATCTTTTCTTTCTTCAATTTGGTCCATTCACATTAGCTTAATCTGGGATTTAGCTTGGTAGTTTTTTTGGTTATCTAAAAACAGAGATCGATCTTGAAATAAAAAGAGAATTTTTAGTGTTCAATCGATGCTTGATTTTGCAAAATAAAGCAAATTTTAGCTAATTTAAATCAAGTAAATGTTAAAGGATCAAAATTGAAAATAAAACAAACATGGGGACTGGAGTGAACAAGCAGGACAAATAGGTTGGCATGTGAAACACAAGCGTCAATGTGTGGGAGACGCCCATCATATTTAGATGGTGTATGAGGTATTATTCAATGACAAAATGCTAGCTTCCATGGTGGTATTGGAAATGTTTCTCTACACCTTTCCTGGTGGTCAAACGTGTGTATACAACAACGCGGTGGTTAGGCTATGGCGGCCTTTTTGTCCTTTTTTTCCTTTTTTTTTTCTCTTCACCTTGAGACTTGGAATGTCAAGCCATAATTTAAAGTTGTCCAGTTATTTGTTTTTTGTATCAAATTTGATCCTCATTCTTTTGATTGCTATTTTTTTTGTTCCAAATGTTTTTTTATATTGATTTTATTTTTCAATTTCATCCCTAAAACATTTGGTTTCATTTAATCTTTATATGAAATTTGGTTCTCATTGTTTTGATTTCTATTGGTTTTTTATTATCTTAATTTAATTTTGTTTTCAATTTTATCCCTCAACATTTGGTTTCGGTTTATTTTTATGTGAGATTTGATCCTTATTCTTTTGACTTTTATTTGTTTTGTTTTGGATCATTTTTTGATTTTTTTTTCAATTTCATTCCCTAACATTTGGTTGATTGAAGATTTTGTTTCATGATTTTTTAAAGTTTGCCTTCTATAAAGTTAGTCTCGAGCTTATAACTAGATTTGCAAGTTTTAAAGATTAGCTCAAATTGACATTGGTCTTTTTTAGAACTTTTTTAAAATTGATGTTTTCTTAAATTTTATCCTTTAATATTTAATTGGTTGGGAATTGGTTTTCGTGCTTTTTCACTTTTCTTTTTATCATGTTATCCTGATCTCATGTCCTAAGTCGTAGGCATGACAAGTTAACTTGGATTGACTCAAGTTATTTGATTATCTTTTTTTAAATTATGTTTTTTTTTTCCGCTTTCATCCTTCAATATTTGATATTATAAGAATTGTGCTTCATTTTTTTTTAATTTTTTCTTTGTAAAAGGTTATCATGTTCTCATTTAATTTTTATTTCATTCTCAAATAAGATCATGGAAACCTTTTACGAATATTGAGAGGATATCTTTTCATAGCATTGACAAGCTTTCATTGTTTTTAGTTGAGCAATGTCAATTTTTATTTATTTATTTATTTATTTTCATTGCATTTCTATCATTCATATTATTAATTAGTTGAGCTTATTGATCCTAGTCAAGTTCATAACACGAGTTTTGGATTTTTTTTGCTTCTTTGGGAACATTTGCATCACTCGAGCATCCTTTTTTTACTTTGAATTTTTTTTAGCTTGGCCTCCGAGGTGGCACATGCCATCAATCTAGTAATAGCTACGTCACTATATATTTGATATGATTTTAAAAAAAATTGTTTTGCAAGTTGAGGCATTTGTAGTAACTATTGATATTATTTAATAGTGGACATCATGTCTACTATTCCAAATGTGGAGCACTTATATGATAGATCCCAAAACTATATCATAGATTTAATTACTCAATTTTTATAAGGTATTTTGAGCAATTCTACCAAGTTTCCAAATTTCTGTCAAAATCTATATTTACCGTGGATATCTAACTTCTCTCGACATATAAAAAGTCTCTTAACTTTTTTTGATAAGGAGTACATATTTCGAATGAGACAATATGTATACCAATGACAACCTTGTAAGGTCGTAAAAGGTCCTTTATCGCCTAGGTAATCAAACCTTAAAAGGCCAACCCAAAGCCTACAAGGCATAGAAATGTAGACTAAAGAAATCTCATTGTATACCAGTGACAACCTTGTAGACTTTCAACGAGAGTTGAGGTTTCATGAGTGCCAGTCAGGGGTGAAACCCATCGAGACACTATTAACTTCCTTATTGATAACTTAAGGTAATATGTGTGCCAAAAAAATAAGTGTAGTGGATGTAGGGGCATAAGTTCATATGCATGTTACACAAAATATAGAAAAAAAATACACACATAAACAAAAAACCAATATTAATTAAAAAATAGCAGAAGGTGATTTAAGAATATAAATATACGAAATAATTGTTTAATCACCAGCAAAGTTGTTATTCTACCACACCCAACAATATGGTGAATTTAAAAGGTGATGTAAGAATATAAATATACGAGTTGCCACCTAGTTTATGGTAACTATGAACCCTAACTGGTCTTTATAAATTTTTATATCAGAGACTGGTTATACTAAAGGAAATACACATTATGCTTGTATCTAATTATAAAATTATCTACTCTGTTATTGCTAAAATTAGCCTAAACTAGTGTATCTATGTTTCGTAAAAGCTACTAATCCTAAAAAAAAGTTATTTGGAACTTGGATCTGGCTACAAGCCTAATCCTAACTTTGAAAACATGAGCATTTGACCTAAAAGGCTAACAAATGGTAAATCATGCATTGAGATTGTTTCTTAGATTATGTTCAAAACATGCTTAAAGGTCACCACTCACACTCAATAAGTTTTTTGGGGTTATGTTGACCTAGCCTAAGTTTTTTCGCTATGATTTTTTTACTTTTTAAAAACAAAAAACAAACTTATTGAGTGGTCATAATATTCTTGGATTGAACCTAAAAAACTATTTTTTAAAATAAAAAATAGCAAATTATTAACATTCAATTCACAAGATTTGTTAAGTGATCATATTATCAATGACCGACCTTTTGATGAAAATCATTAACACAAACTTTTTACACACATATATCTACCATCCTTTAAAAAAAAATTATGAAGATTTTAACATGTTGAATCAAAATTTCAAAGCTAAAATACATTGAGCGCAAAAATCAAACACAAACTATCCACACAAACAAATTTAATCAAATCCACCCAAGAAAAATAAGAGCATGCTAAAAAAATTATATGAAAAAATAATTTTAAATCCAAAATTGACTTTTTGATAGAAAAAAAAGTGCAAAAAACATGTGACTTGGACATGATTGGCGCATGTAATCCACGTGGTACCTAATGGCAGCAGTTGGAAATCTTAGCTTCAAATACGCATGATAAATCTTAAAACATATACAACTTTAAAGAAACAAAATTTTCTCTCGCAAATTCATGGAGGTTGTCAAAGATCAATCATGATTTATTGGTAGATTGGAGATAATGAAAAGGGTGTTTGAGGTTGTGATTTCTAGGAAAAATCAAGGCTGTTGTGATTTTATTTTGAAGTGTGTTGTAGTTGTGCTGAGAGGAGATCGAGTCTGTAGCTTAAGGGTTGGTTTGCAATTGGTTTTTTGGTTTCAATGCTTTATGGAAGAGGGAGAGGCTACAAGCAATGTGGTGGTTGTCATTGGGTCTGTCGAGAGCTGTGTTGTTACTGGTAAAAGTGTTTGAACTGACAGTTGTTGAAAGCTTCACAGTTCATAGTGATGGTGATGGGTTGCTGCAATTTAGGTATGGCCTTGTTAATGGACGATGGAGGGATAATGAGTATATGATAGATTTGTGGTAATTAAGATTTTTAATGAAAGGTTAGCTCAAGGTGTTGAAAAGGTGTGTTGTGGAAATCGGGTCTTTTGGCATGGCTTGACAATATTACTACTAAGATGGTTGTTGGTGAGGGTTCAGTCGGAGATATTCTTGTGTAAAAAGACAGTATTGATTTGGTTGAATGAGGCTTATGGTGGATGATGGTTTTTTTTTTTTTGCATGGTGGTTATGAGTGGTTTGTGGAGGTTTAAGGATTTGATGGGTGGTGTCTTATAATGGGTTTATAGGGTGGCAGATGGTGTTTTTTTGGGTGGTAATGATGGGTTTGTCTTGGATTACTTGGTGGGTCGATCTTGTGTGTGGATCTTAGTGGATTTTGATGGTTTATGGAGGCTTAGGAAGGTTTATGGAGGTTGGCAATAGGGTTTGAAGGAGGAGATATGTTAGGTCAAAAGTTGGGTTAATTGAGCTAATTACAGGTTGATTGGATTTTTGGTAGGAAAGTTTTGGTGTTTTAGTCCTCTCCCTTTGGGATCCCTTATCTGTATTTAGGTATCTTTATTTATAATAAAAAGTCCTACATGACATAAAATAATAATCCTTTTTCCTTTTGAAAATCTATCATAATGTTCTAATTTTTCTAGATTTTTGGAATAAAACAACCATACACTTTAGTTTCTAATTCCTTAAAAAAATTAAAAATTCACGCTCTTAATCAAAATCCATCCCTAATCTTTTAATTTTTAATTTTATCTTTCTAAAAATTAAATCAAGAGAAAATAAAGTCAAATTTAGGTTATGACAATAAAAAATAAAAAACTTTATATTATTCCTAGAAAAAAACACAAAAGAATAATGAATTAATGATCTTTTACCTTTAAGGGAATTAATAATCTTTATAATCATAATCTCTAAGAAATTTCCAATAAAATATATTTTATACTATTATTTATAGCTATTTATAACTTTAGTTGGATTTTGATGAAGTAGTGAAAAATCTTTACATAAAATTAGGTTTTTCATGGGTTACGATCTTAGACCAAGACATGTGGGCTTGATGTTTGGGAAAACTGAGAGAAAATGTAAGTATAGAGAAGTAAATCTTAAGTTTGAAAAAATTATGACTTGTTCTTTTTACTCGGTAATCCAAGGTATTTATAGATTTTAGTTATGTTAGTTCATCTTAGAAAGTAGCATGACAATTGATAGGTGAGAACATTGGTGCCCACTATTGATTGTAATATTTGACATTGTTATTGATGGAATGGTTGGTGAATGTAAATGACACATTGACTAGAAATAACCACTGGTCAAGAGAGGAGGCTCTCAATTTGCATAGAACATGGTGCGTGTTGCATTGCGGCTATTTGCTAAAAATATGGTGTCATCCTTGCATACAAGTGTGTACTTGCAGATAATCCATTAGTATAGAAAAGGTTGAGTGTGTGGTGGTGCACAATATCTTATTCTGACTTCTCGAAACTCAAAAACATATCCAAGTGTGTGTGTATTGGATAGTTCACCACAAGTGTAAGGTATTGCTATTTGGGCCAGAGCCTAAATATCATGGGTGTTGTTGTTTCGATCATGACCCAAACGACAACAAGACAACAAGTGTGGTGGCCCAAACAACAAATTTGTTTCTCTTGGTAAAAAAATTAGCACCATCATATTTGATATATAAAAAACTTATTGGTTTTATAAAGAGACTCGAGCAACATACATATAAAATTGTTATATTTACCCACTTTAGTTCAGAAAGGACTTGACAAGGGAAAAAAAGATAAACAAAATATATGTCATTCGACCCGAGATAGTGTTTGGTATATTGGACAATATTGAAAGGATTGAATTGTACTGGACAAATAATTATCTTATCCCGTATTTGGTATGCTTTGAATTAAACTAGACAATTTGCTTTATTTTTTGTTTGGTAGATACTAGACAAGAATCAATTGACTCGAGGTCTGAACTAGTCTAGGTTTAAAAAAAATAGAGGAAGGATTGATCCGACATGACCCGATCAAAAACTCTGGTTAACCTGCAACCCATTCGACCCGAGATAAAACATAGGTAAAACATCTATTTACTTTTTATATATATAATGTTTTTGGTCAAAATGAGGTTGCTTTTTTTTAGGTCAACATAATTTGACCCTTTACACCTATGACTCGAGCCTTATCTTGGGTCAACTCCTGAATTGAGTTTTAAAACTATGATAATAACCACTTTTATTTTTACGTTGCTTTAGGTCAAACCGAGTTGACCTCCTAATTCATGACCTGAGCCTTGCCTCGGGCTAACCTCTTAGTTGGATTTTAAAACTATGATAATAATTATTTTTATCCTTACATTGACTCGAGTCAATGGTCAACTTGGCCCATAACTTGAGTCTAGCCCCGAGTCGACCCCCAAGTACAGTTTTAAGACTATGATAATAATTATCTTTATCCTTATGTTGATTTAGGTCAATGGTCAACCCGACTTGTGACTTAGGCCTGACCTAGATGATTCCCCAGGTAAAATTTTAAAACTATGATAATAATTATTTTTATTCTTACATTGATCCAAGTCAATGGTCAACCCAACCCGAACCTATCATCAGGTCGACTCTAGAGTCAATTTTTAAGACTGTAATAATAATTATTTTTATTGTTATGCTGACCTGAGTCAATGGTTAACCAGACTTTGGCCCCGAGCCGACCACCGAGTGGGTTTTAAAAGTATGATAATAATCATTTTAATATTTACATTGATTTGGGTCAATGGTCAACCCAATTGGTGACCTGGCCTTGCCCCGGGTTAACCCATAGTTGAGTTTTAAAACTATGATAATAACCATTTTTATCGTTATGTTGACCCGGATCAACTAGATTAACCATTGTGCAGAGAATTGGACAAGCTTGTTTTGTCCTTTTTAACGAGACAAAAGTTTCTTCACTAAAACAACCTTGCATAGGACAAAAAATGATGTTCATACTATCTAAAGGCGCACCAAACAACTTCACAAAAAAATTTTCTTGTTTAGACCATTATTGTCCAGCATACCAAATACCACCTTACTACTGGTCTAGATTCATTTATTGTTTTTATGGATCTTCCTGGGTCGTATTTCCTTGCTTTATACATGGATTTTGTTTGTCAAAATTGTAAATTCCATCTTTTAAGTCATAATAAAAAGAAATGAAGATGGTTTTTCAGTCGACAACTTACAGAAGAAATTCCCCATTTATAAATCACTATATAATCATATTAAACGAAACATTATAAAACATGAGTTTTTCATTGTAGCTAGACAATTTATTATGGATTGCTATAGTGAAATTATTCAAATGCCTTTGAGTTGAAAAAGAAAAACCTTTAGGGGTGGTGTTTTGGTTTTTTCCATTGCCTATTGGTCATTAAAAGATTATTCAAGGGTGTCTAGGTTTTTTTCTTTTTTTTACGCAGTAAAAATATTATTTTACTCTTAGAGTCAACAAAACTTAGAGTTATTGACCAAATATGTTTGTTGACTTTTCATAAATTTTTAAACAGTAAAAATATTTCTTTACCTCAAGGATCAAAAAAATTGTTGGGCTGTTGGACAAGGGTCTTTTTTGTTTTATTATTAATATATAGTTAAAGTACATTTTTGGTCTTAGATAAGACAAAAATCAGGTTTGCATTTCGGAATATTTTTGTACTTCGCATGGGTTTTTTTAGTAATTACCAAGGTCATGGGATGTTTTGATATTTTCATGTCAACTTTTTAATTTTTTACTTAGAAAAGCTAATGGCACGTGCTCGTGAGTGGATGGCATCCACACTACTCAAGTGGCGCGAGTGACGCTACCAAATGACCAAACCTGACCTTTCATTGTCTCATTAAACGCACCACCATGTCTTCTTTCATATGATGTGGTGCATGACAGCATATGGTGGTCGGTTTGTCACCAATGGTCATTTTTTCTTTTCTTTTTTCCCTCCTTGTCCCTTCACTGTCAAGTAAAATGCATGATTGTCCTCTCTCTTTTTTTTTCAATTTCAATCCTTATTCTTTTAAGTTCTTATTTTTTTTATTCCTTTAATAAAGTTTTATTTTTTTTCAATTTAATCTTTCAATTACGATTTCTCATATGTTTTGTTTTTTCATTTTGGTTAATATTCTTTTGATTTTTAATTATTTTTCCTTGACCTTTTTGTTAAAGATTTTTTGGATTTCAATTTCATCGTTCAATCAAAACTTTTGTTGTTTTATTTTTTTCTAATTCGACCCTCATTCTTTTGATTTGTTTTTCCTTTTGTTAAGGCTATTTTCAATTCAATTTAACCCTCTAATTATTAATATTTATTTTCACCCTTATTTTTTTAGATCCAATTATATGATTGGTTTTTTTCTTTAGTTTCATCTTTAAACATTTGATTTGTTAGAAATTCGGTTTCGCGTGATTTTATTGTTCTATATTAGTTTTTAAAAAAACATTATTTTCTGTGATTTTATTCAATTTATTTTTTATGAGTTTATCTTTGTCTCATAACCTAGGTCATAGGTTTTGATGAGTTCGGCCTTGCATAATATTTTTTCAGGTGTGAGTTTATTCAGCCAGTATTGTTTGTATTTATCTTTTAGGTCATAAATTTTTTACGATGTAGATTTATCTTTTATTGATTTAAATAAACAATTTCAATGAATATATTATAGTGAATGTCTCATTTTATGAGATTGAATATCTTGATCTATATTCATCTCTCAATTTATATATATATATATATATATATATATATATATATATATATATATATATTTCTCTTTTGGTTAATGTTAATGTTTTTTTTGTTTTTTTTATAATTTATTTAATTAGATATATGTTTCCATAGATTTTTTAATTTAAATTTTGAATTTTTATGTTAAAAAATACATTGAATTAGCTGCAAACTCAACAATTTTTTTTTTAAAAAAAAATTATACTCACAGCAGATCAAGGGTTAAATAGCCAATTCTTACATAAATATTATTGATTCCCATGTTCATGTTCATTGACACTAACATTGTTCCATTACAACTACTTGCTTATTAAACAAAAATTCCAATTGATCTCTTCCTTTTTATAATTCATTTATACATCATCATATTTACCTACTACAATTCCACTACTTTGCCACTTTAGGGTCAGATCATCATTAAACCAACGAGAGAGAGAGAGAGAGAGATAGAGAGAGAGAGAGATGATGGCATCTTCCGTTATCTCCATCATCTTCTTCACCATATGTGGCTTAGCATTCTTTGTAAACTCTCAAGTAGATTCCTGCAATTCCAATCTAAACATCAACAGCCTCCCTTTTGACTCAGCATCTCTCCACTGTGTCATTGCTTGGAGTTCTCAGGATTTCATCCTTCGAGTAAGTTTACTTTATTTACTTTACCATATATATATAATTGATTTCTTGATAACACTACTTGCTCTTGTTATGTGCAGTACGCGCAGACTTCATCAAATTTATGGAGCTTTGTTCTGTCAGCACCAGATGCAAATAGTTACATAGCTATAGGGTTTTCAAGCAATGGTTTGATGATAGGATCCAGTGCTGTTGTGGGGTGGATATCGTCAACTGATGGTTCTCCGGCAGTAAAAAAGTATTTTCTGGGAGGGCAAACTTCAAAGGAAGTGGTACTTGACGGAGGAAACCTACTAATTAACACTTCCATGATCGTAACTCAGTCTTCACGCCTGTATTTAGCCTTCCAGTTGAACACCAACCAGCCGGCGCCTCGGATAATTTATGCTCTCGGACCGACCGGTGTGATGCCTTCTTCTCCAAGCTTCTCCTTGACCCGGCACGCTGACATGGTCTCCACAACCTTGAATTATGTTACAGGTAAGAACAGGCAGTCTATATGATTAATTTTGTTTTTTTCTTGTATTATATGAGTAAAATATTTATTAATTAACATAGTCCAATGTGCACTAGTTCATGAACCATTTGTCAATACAACATGATTGGTGTTGCTGTCCATATGCCAGGAGCATGCTATATTTTTAACCTAAACTTTATTTGATCAGGTCAGAATACTGATCATATTATAACTCTAAAATGTGATTTTGAAGTCACCATAATTAAGCTGACTTGTTAAGTAACTGATCTTAAGAAGAAGAACAAATGCTTTATAACATTTTAAGTGAAAATAATAATAATAATTAAAGGCTATCAGTAAAATGTAAAATTAATTACAGGTTTTCAAATGAATTTTTGGAGAAGAATAATTACTACAAAAACAATTCGGTATTCTTCCGCAAGTAATTAAGATTTATTTATTTATTTCTTTTTGATGTTTGAATTCGGTAAATATACATTAATTATTATTATTATTATTATTATTATATGCAAATAACAGGTCAAACAAGCAATTATATATATGTGGATTAATTATCATTATTAAATGCAACTGACAGGTCAAACAAGCAATATCAATGTACGGCCACAGTCAAGATTAAGGAAGAGCCATGGAGCATTGAACATGGTTGGCTGGGGCATTTTGATGATAATCGGAGCAATAGTTGCTCGACATTTCAGGCAATGGGATCCTGTGTGGTTCTACGTCCATATTTGCATTCAATCATTGGGATTTTTACTAGGCATAGCTGGTGTCATCTGCGGAATTATCCTCGAAAATCGTCTTGGTGCTGATGTCTCCACCCACAAGGGTCTTGGGGTCTTCCTTCTTGTTCTTGGATGCCTTCAGGTCTCTCTCTCCCCCTCTCTCTCTCTCTCCCTCCCTCCCTCCCTCTCTGAGACTGTGGCCTGTATTTTTGTACGCAGGTGATGGCATTTTTGGCTCGACCAGATAAGTCGTCAAAGGTAAGGAAGTATTGGAATTGGTACCACTACAGTGTGGGGAGGATTTTGATTATATTTGCAGTAGCAAATGTCTTCTATGGAATCCATTTAGGTAAAGAGGGACGAGAATGGAAGGGTGGCTATGGAGGTGTTCTTGCTATCTTGTTTGTAATTGCTCTTATTTTAGAGGTGCGAATGTGGATGAAAAAATGAGTTTCTTACACCTATTTGCTACACTTTCAAGGTTTCCATTACTATTTGTAACAGTATACTTCTTCGATTCTGCCT
>Ga0325403_1001804_pt1 | contig 18323 bp, 9 predicted proteins | sample PopdelMetagenome_19_FD_205665 | JGI IMG/M metagenome (GOLD analysis project Ga0325403, IMG submission 205665) | Populus deltoides microbial communities from Bellville, Georgia, United States - Xylem-PdKOR-R4 | ecosystem: Host-associated > Plants > Phyllosphere > Stem > Wood/Secondary xylem...
CCGGAAAGAATTTTTGGTTTTAGTAATCGGTTTAATCGGTTTTTCATCTCGGTTCGGTTTTCTCGGTTAATTTTCCATCGGTTTTCTCGGTTTTTTCGGTTATTCGGTTTTTTTGAACACCCCTAATATCAACATGCATGAGTCTTGTCTCATCTATGATATTTCTATATTTGGTGTGTTTTTTTTTCTACCGTTTAATCAAATTATGTTTGATTTCACTGTTAGCCTTAAAAATACCAAAAGAAAAAAGATAATAAAAAAATTGAACATATATGGAAAGGTAATGGTTTGAAGCTTGAACTACGGAAAGCAAAGTACTTTTTATTTCTTAATTTGATCAAGTTAACTGTCCCTTCGGTTATCATATATGGAAGGCCGGTTTTCGCTTTCCTCCTACTAGCTGATATTGATTGATGTGAGATAATAAATCAATTATTACATATGACCAGAAGCTACAAGCTAATCGTCTCGAACTAGTCAATGAACAAGACAAATTTATGTATTAATTTCTCCTACAGGAATCCATGGAAAGATCAACGTTTTTTTTTTTTTTTTTGTTGTTGAAGTTATGTACTAGAGATAGTAAGGGAGAAATCAACATGCACGTGGTTCTGATTTTTCCATTTGGGACAAGTAGGGAAGTCATGATGCCTGTTGTGTTAATCAGTCTCTTTTAGAGTTAGAAGTGTGTGTGTGTGTGTGTGTAATGGGGTATAACATTTGGGTAAAAAAATTCAGGTCCCGTAAATGAAAAAAATTTGGCTAATTTACATAATTAATTATAATAGTTATCTAAATATATAATTAACAATTTAATCTATGTTTTTGAAATTTTCAACTTAAAACTTGTAATGTTGTCACCTATTAACTATTGTGATAATCGTACGGAATAATGTACCATTGGGAATTAGTTGTGTGCCGTTAGGGCTAATAACATGCATAAAGGAATCAAAATTCTTTGTTTACAGCTACGAGAGAAATTTGATCAAGGGAGTAACAATTTATAATAATTGTTTTTTTTTTTTAAAAAAAAAACTAAGTTTCATATTGAACACTTATATACAAATCATTGTAATCCACGATGTAATTTTATTTTTTTTTCTGTTTTTTTCTTTATAAATCTACATATTGGTCATTTCATTTGAATTGTTTTTTTTGGTCTTTTGACATTGAAATAATTCAAGTTTGGACTTTAAAATTATTTTATCTGTTTGTTTGGTTCCTGAATATCATACACGTAACATAAATAATAAAATAAAATTATTCAGGAGTCTTTAGAATCCTGTTAGAAAAATCTAATTAACTGGAGATTTTATCTTCTTTGGCTTTTAATAATTCTTTAAAGATTAGATTATCGCAAATCACAAGTTATCCAATTGTCCGGTCTCTAATGGTAATCCACACGAACTACCAGTGAGAAAATCATAAATCTCTATTTAGGATAGAGAGATTGTTATACTTAAAATACTAACTCTTTATTTTGTGACTTACGTAGTTTTTCTATCTCACATATAATCATTAAAAATAAGAGGCATAACTTAATATTTATAGAGAAATCTGAAAAACCCTATAAATGGACAAAATATCAATTTTTCTTTTAAATAATATTTATATATTAATTCAGGATAATTTTAGAAATTAACTTAATCAAGTTTTTATTTAATTTTTCTAGGTCCAGAAGTATAATCCGTTTTAAATGTCCATGGTCGATTTAAGTAACTACTAATGAATGCTCTTTTGGCCATAATCACGTCTTACTTTAAGAGCAATTTGGTAAAGAAAGCTACTCCGAACTTAGCCTAAAGATGGACATAATTTAACGTTTGCAGGGCTATTCTCTTTATGTTTTCAAGTCTCTTTTCCCACCAAACTGTTGCTGTCCTTCTTAAAAGCCTAAGTCGTGATGAAACCCTTGTGCAACTTTACCTGTAAAAGAGGTACTTGAATGGCGACAAATGACCTAAACCAAGACAGCTTTCCTGCCCTTATTTATGCAAAGAGACACTGCGTACTCTGTAAATTACACATGCTAAATGTTATGTCATAGTGAAGAAGGTAAAAAAATATATACTGTATATGTTCATTCTCCTGTGTGCTAATATGTATCCCTTTTAAGTCTCTAAACAAGCCACACATCCCACACCCACTTGGTACCTTTGATTGTCACATTTGGGAAGGGTTGTTGGGAAAAGTTAAAGGAATTTAAGAACCCAAACAGCCATTTCTGGGCTTGGCTCTACAATATCATTTTGTCTCTTTAGTTCGTAAGAGGAAACACCTAGGCTACATGATCAGCACCCACATGGTACGTGGATAATGACTGTCATATGAGAGGAAGATAAACAATTACACATTATATATTTACATCGATGATGGGTGGATTGGAAGGTGATTTACTTTGGATCTATAGAGGTTAAAATGATCATCACTTGTGTTGTAATTTAATTTTGATTCATTGGCTTTTTAATTTAATTTTACAGGATTTAAAATGTCAAATTAAAAGATCAGAGATTTATTTCGATGAAAATGTGATTTGTCAAGTTGCGTGAAAACTAGGGATTACAATGTACTTTTGTCATTCTATCCTTATCTTCAAGATAATCCTTGTCTTCAAGATAATCATTGTCTTCAAGATAATGATAGTTATCCACTTTCAAATTTGATTCTTAATCAAATTCAAACTTCAAAAAAGAGAATGAGTTTGATTGAAACTTTGTTTTTCACATGCGAAGGGACTCTAGCACTATAAATATAGACCTCAGTGTATGCAAAAAGGGGGGAACAATTAGAAGAAACTTGGAGAGAGGCCATCACAAAAAAAACCCTAAGAGGAGACAAGATAAAAACACCCTATAGGGAGACAAACACAAAAAAACCCCAAAAGAAGGCCATTACAAGAGAGAACCAAAAAAAAAAAAAACAAGAATAGAGGGAGGAGAGACCGAAAAGAGGAGGAGGAGAGCATTCTCCAGTCGGTGCCTACACTGTTACCTTCACCTTCAGCTTCACCAGGTAAAGTCTTCTTCTTCTCTCTGTTTTAGTGTAATTGTTGCAAGAAAACAGTGCAAAGGTGATTAGTGTGCTGGACCTGGGCTTTAGGCTCAGCCGGCCCAAATTATGTTTATTAAGGGTGTGTTTGGCAACCTGGGCTTTAGGCTCAGCCGGCCCAAATTATGTTTATTAAGGGTGTGTTTTGCCAAACACACCCTTATGCCTTGGGCATAATTTTTATGTCTATTTTAGTTTCATATTTGGCCAAGCGAGCCCCCTTTTGACATCAAAAAAATTCTAAAAATATTTGGGGATCTTTGTTGATTTATTTGTGGGCCCCTCACACTTTGATTTATTTTTTTCTTTGCGTTTTGTTTTTTTTTTTAAGTTATGTGCTCAATCTATGGCTTATCATTGTTAAAAGCAAACCTGTCGTGCAATGTTTTTTTTTTTTTAATTTCCATCTAGAAAGAGCAAATAATAATAAAGGATAAACAAGAAAAAAATGACATAGAAAATTTCTTCTTCAAATTTATTTTTTGCGAAAATATTCACTGACGCTAGAGTCAGGAGTATCGTATTTTTTGGATTTGTGTGATATTTACCAACGCTAGAGTTGGAAATATTCGTAGGAATTGTTCACTAACGCCAGAGTCAGGAACATGAAAGGAAGAATAAAAAAGAGAAAAAGGAGAACAAATTCTTAGCAATTTTAGACAAAACCAGCAATGCAGCCTGCCTTTGGTAGGACGCTTAAGAGGTGATAGCATCTTCCCTTTTGTATAACCAGTCCCGTACCATAGAATCTCTGTTGATCAGTTAGGGTTCCTAGTGACCATAATACTAGGTGGCGACTCCTTGAACAAGACCTTTTCTCCTAAAAGAACAATAAGCCAGATATATGTTCCTTTTCTAATTGAGATTAATTTTTAATCGGTCGCCACGATGTTCGAGTGTGACAACATGTATGGTTCCTCTATAATCTTTCTTCATTCTAGCTCTAGTTTTTTAATCTATCTAGGATAGATATATGTGAATTGTCGCAAAAAAAATTTTAGAATCTAATTTTTATTTAATTATATAATAATATAATTATAAATTTATAGGAAATATTACAAAAAAATATGTTTTTTCATTATCACATGTATACGGCGTCGCGACGAATATTCCACTTCATTCTAAATGTGTATATCTATCTTTATCTGGCAAATATGGGAAGACAAGAAAATCTAGTCTTTTATCGTTGGAAAATGGAATGGAGAAGTCGCCACCTAGTATTTTGGTTACTAGGAACCCTAAATGGTCTCAGAGATCAGGTACGGGGACTGGTTGCGTAAAGAAAAGGTATTAGTATCTCAAATACGCCCTACCTAAGGTAAGCTGCATTGCTATATTGTATGATAAAATCTAAGGTCTTTTTGTGTTTTCTAGTTGTTGGTATGGTTTAAGAAAAGTCCTCCTCGGTAAGGAGATCCTTATCTTATCGGGTAATTCTGACCTCAACATAAGAATTTAATATCTGGAATACGCCTTACGTATAAGGCCGTAACCCTAGATATTAAAAGAAAAAAAAATAATTTTTTTGAAAATTTTGAAATATTGGCCTAGTTCCCGTGGCTTTAATAAACTGGTTATTAGAGCCAAAATGCATACTAATACATATATAGTTTTTTGAAAATTTTCTCTTTTGTATGAAAATATGATGTGATGATTATATATATATATATATATATATGTATGTATTTTGGAGAGACTAGGCCATATGCATTAAAACAAAACATTTTATTTTTATTTTTTTTGATGTCTTGACGACAACCGTGTATTTTAATACTGGATTTGTATCTTTATGGTATAAAAATACAAACCAGTATTAAGTAATTTTGATAAAAATATGCAGGAAAATCAACAAATTTTTTAAGGATTTTTTAGAATTTTGAAAACAAAACATTTTTTTATTTTTATATTTTTTTGATGTCTTGACGAAAACCAGCTATTTTAATACTGGATTTGTATCTTTACGGTAAAAAAATACAAACCAATATTAAACAATTTTGATAAAAATATGCAGGAAAATCAACAACTTTGTTTTTAAGGATTTTTGAAAAAACAAATTTAATTTTTTTTATATATCTATATATATAAATAATATGAAAACAGTATAATATATAATATATAATATATAATATATAATATTAGGTGGGCTGGGCTGGGCCGGCCCAACTAACTAGGCCAGACTCAGCCCCAAAAAGGTTGGGTCAATCTCGGCCCAACAGTTCTCTTTTTAATCTAGGCCAGACCCGGCCCAGACATTAGGGTTGGGCTAGAATTACCCTGGCCTAGAAAACAAAATGGATGGGCCAAAACCAGCCTGGCCCATGGAAAAAAAAAACCCATCAACGCTAAGCCAGAATCAACCTAGCCCCGCAACTAAATTGACGGGGGGGGGGATTATTTTCCCCCTCTCATCCTCCTGTATGCGGAACACAAGTCACGAAAGAAAACAATGAGAGGGAAGAAGGGTTACCTGGTGCGGAGGGGGCGGTGCCTGGCTGGTCTGACTGCTTCGCTGGTGGTGCTGCGGTGGAGGCCGGTGGCGTTGTCATGGCTTACGGACGGCGACTCCCAGCGGTTGTGTAACTGTTTCAAGCGGCGGAGAGAGAGATTCTTCCTCTTCCTCTCTCCTCTAGTTTTTTTTTCTTTTTTTTTTCTTTTCTTTCTCTGTTTCGTTTACCAGTGGTTATCCCCTTTGTCTTCTCGGTTTGTTTCAAAAAATTCCCTCCCCGGTTTCAAACTTCCTGTGTTCTTTCCTTCCTCTCTCTATATTTCATTTCCTCTCTTTCTATTCTCTCTGTCCTCTCTCCCTTTCGGTTCGTTTTTTCTCTCTCTTCGGTTCGTTCTCTCCTCCTCCTTTTCTTCCTTTTGCGTGCTGGCGTTGAGTCTCTATTTATAAGGCCAAGGCATCGGGGGCTCTTTATTGCTGTGCATGGGGAGCAGGGCAGCGCCAGGTTGGTTAGTGGGCGCAGCTGGCAAGGCACGACGCCCCTGATTTCTCATCATCAAGGTGCATGGGGCTTCAGGTCTTTCGCAGGGCACAAGGCTCGCAGGAATTAATGAAGAAAGAAGAAGTAAAATTGTCTACCTTCCCCTGCTGCACGTCCAGGGGAAGGAGAAAGAGGAACAGTGTCGCTCAAAACAACTCTATTCTGCTCACTTTTTTTTTCTTTTTTTTTTAACATGAAACAGCGTCGTTTTATACAAAACGCGTCATTTCATTTAAATATGGCGCCAACATATTCGTTTCCAAATCAGTCCTTAATTTATCCTTTGTTCTTTTAAGTCCTCAAAATGTAATTTTGATTTTAAGAATTAATTCAATTGCATCCCTGCCAATTTCAATCGCCGCCCCTATAGTTAGCCGTCTTTTTCACTTTAGTCCTTGGTTTTGAATTTGTGGATTTTGACCCTCAATTAATTAATAAACTTAAAATTTCTTCAATTTGGTCCCTAATTCAATCAATTAAAACCCCTCTATTTACGCACCTTTTCCAATTTGGTCCTTGGTTTTGGATTTCTTCAATTAAGTCCCTAATTGGCCATCAAACTTCAATATTTATGCAATTAAACCCCTGATTTGACCAAATCAACTCTAAAAAATTATAATTTGATCCTAGAACTTTAATTTCTTCCAATTAAAGCCCAAATTGACTTAAAAATCAATTTTTCTTGTAATCAAACTCTCTATAAATTCAATTACACCTTCAATAAAATCCAATTGAGTCCATAAACATCTAATTTTAAACTTTTCTCCTCAAATTAAATTTTCTTTTCCAAGAGGGCTCTCATCATTCAAGAATATACTATCAAAATTTCAATCTTTGTATTTTTATCCTCCTTAATCAATTTTTCTGACCATTTTCTGAGCGTTCTCGCCTCCTATTATTATTAGTTTTAATTTCTTCCAGCTATATATTTCTTTATTTATTATTATTTTATTATTATTATTATTATTATTTTTATTTTTATTATTTTTTTATTTTTTTATATTTTTGTGTGGGGACCCAAAAATGGGTTACAATAGATGCCCTCTCTTTATAATACTTACGGAGCAGGGGTTTTGCGTAGTAAGTTTTATAAAGATAAACAAAACTGAACTTCCGAAACTGATCTTGTCGAAGTCTGATCGATCTGAAACTTTTTCTTTACATCAATCCTCCTCAACCGAAAAACTATGATCAAAACTTAGTCATCTCGAGATCCCAATTTGGCGATCCTCTGAATTCTAACTTCGGTTCGATTAACATGGCATTCCATCCAAGATCCCTTCTGGCGATCTCTTTTAACTAAAAATCTATATTTGTAGCTTGGCCAACCTGAAATCCCATCTGGCTATTTCCCTTAGCCAAAGCTAATATCGTTATTATAGTTGGGTTAACATGAGATCCCTTCTAGCGACCTCCTTTAATCAAAACCAAAAAACTATATTTGTAGCGTAGTCAACCTGGAATCCCATCTGACGATTCCCTTTAACCAAAGCTGAAATATGAGATCCCTTCTAGCGACCTCCTTTAACTAAAACAAAAAAATTATAGCTCAGTCAACCTAGAATCCCATCCGGCAATTCCCTTTAACCAAAGCTGAAATATGAGATCCCTTCTAGCGACCTCCTTTAACCAAAGCTGAAATATGAGATCCCTTCTAGCGATCTCCTTTAACTAAAACTAAAAAAGATCTATGTTTGTAGCTTAGTCAACCTGGAATCCCATCTAGCAATTCCCTTTAACCAAAGCTGAAATCGGTGTTGCAGTTGGGGGAACCTAAGATCCCTTCTGGCAACCTCCTTTAACCAAAACCAAAAATCTATGTTTGTAGCTCGGTCAACCTGGAATCCCATCTGGCGATTCCCTTTAACCAAAGCTGATATCGATGTTGCGATTGGGTTAACCTGAGATCCCTTCTGGCGACCTCCTTTAACCAAAACCAAAAAATCTATTTTTGTAGCTCGGTCAACCTGGAATCCCATCTAGCGATTCCTTGAAATCGATGTTGCGGTTGGGTTAAACTGAGATCCCTTTTGGCGACCTCCTTTAACCAAAACCAAAAATCTATGTTTATAGCTCAGTCAACCTGGAATCCCATATGGCAATTCCCTTTAACCAAAGCTAATATCGGTGTTGCAGTTGGGTTAACTTGAGATCCCTTCTAGCGACCTCCTTTAACCAAAACCAAAATATATATTTTTGTAGCTCGGTCAACCTGAAAACCCATTTGGCGATTCCCTTTAACCAAAGCTGAAATCGGTGTTGCAGTTGGGTTAACTTGAGATCCCTTATAGCGACCTCCTTTAACCAAAACCAAAAATCTATATTTGTAGCTCGGTCAACCTGGAATCCCATCTGGCGATTCCCTTTAACCAAAGCTGACATTGGTGTTGCGGTTGGGTTAACCTGAGATCCCTTCTGGCGACCTCCTTTAACCCAAAACCAAAAAATCTATTTTTGTAGCTCGGTTAACCTGGAATACTATCTGGCGATTTCCTTTAACCAAAACTGATATCGGTGTCGTTCTTCCTGATGGCAAGGTTTAAACCTTTCTTTTTTCTTTTGAAAATTTCCTAATAGGTTCTTCTCACTTTATTATTGTTCCAGAATCAAAACTGTGATTCTTTGCTATCATCAACTCAATGATTCCTTCTTTGTCCACAATCTTGTTGGATTCCATTAAGGATTCCTCCTGTAACAATTCAAAAAAAAACATTCATACAATGATTTATGGTTAGATGCCATGCATATTCTTACCTGGTTTTGAAATATAGGTCCCAACATCTTCTTCTATTTCATGAAACTCTCTCTTGACATGAGCTTGCTTTTGAAGTCGTATGCTGGATTCATTTTTTGTGCTGCCTCCTTTTACCTATCATATCTTTGAGAAGAAGTCTTCGACTTTTTACAAGTAGCTTTTTTTCAAAATGTATGACTTGTCATTGTCTTTTTTTTGTCATGCTTTTGTCAAATGCTTTAACTAATCCTTTTCAAATCTACGGGCTTTCATCCCGTTTTAATCACATAAAACTTTTCCTGAAATATCTTTTATTACCCCCAGTGTCGGGGTGTGATCCTAGTCTGGGCTTTTATAAAGTAGAAATTCATTCTGGTTCAAAAAGGGACCACCAACAATAAACTCTTTAGAGAGTGAAGGGATAATGAATTTTTCTCATTTCAAAATGCACATTGTTAGGATTGATAAACTCTATTTTTTTCTTGAAAGAAATTTACAGGTGATTATAAAGTGACCACTAACCATTTATCAATTTATTTTGCTATCTAGAGGTAGGGTTGTACTTTAGGGTTAGCTTTTCTTAAATTTCATCTTTGACCGTTTTATGATACCTTCCTTGTAACCACTCAACCTTGTTTAAAAAGTGCATAATCTCATCATTTATTAAAAAAAACGGTGGGCTCAAAGACAAACACAAAATCTAGCTGACATCATGAGCCTTGATTGTCAACTAGAGAAAATAAAAGCAAACAAAAGCAATGATAAAAGCATGTTTAGCCAAATAAAATTGGTTTACATTTTGAAAACTACTGGAGCTTCTTGGATCAACCTGTTTTGAAACTTCTCACCCTGAGCCAACTTGCGCACAAAGGTCTTGGCAGAGACTTCTTCTAGTGTGTGGACAGCCAGTTGTGGTAGTGCTTTATCTTCCTATCCCACCTGTGTTTTCTTGTCATCTCCTTCGATCTCACCTTCTTCCATGGTGTTTACATTCATCATTGACAATTCTTGACCAAGGTTTTCCAATCCTTTATCCACTATTACTTGCGGCATGACTAGGCAATGGATTTGAATTGATGTTTGGTGTGTCTTCAAATGACACCCATCCTATCTTGATGAGCTCCAACAACCTTTCAAGACTATGCCCGGGATTACCAACATGGTACTCGCAAGTTAAATCGAGCTTGTACCAGATAGGGAATGGTGGTTGTAATGGTAATGTGGGGATAAGAGATATTTATCCAATGCTCAGCAGTTTGGCATACATGTCTTTCAAAGGCATGGGTAATGGCGGTAGTTGTTCTGAAATGTATCTTGCATTTGGTCTTTGGTGGTTGTTTGACTGGTTATTATTTTGATTAAGGGAAATAGGTTTGCTAAAGTTCATGTGGGCAACATGAGAGTTATGTATTTGTGGGTTGTGTGAATCCACTCTCTTGCCCTTGTACCCACCTTCCAAGTTATTAATGTCACCTTCCATTTTTCTTCCAATAAAACCCTTCATCTCTGATGGCTCAGCTATTCGTCCAGCTTTAATCCCTGCTCTATCCTTTCAGCTATGCGTACCGCATCGTAGAAATGCTGAGATGAGCTACCCATTAAATGTTCATAATAAGGTGCCTTGAAGGTATTGGCAAACAAGGTCACCATCTCTGTTTCTATCAAAGGGGATTGGACATGCATGGCCTTATCCCTCCACCTTTGTGCATAGGCCTTTACCGACTCTTGGCTCCTTTTCTCCATTGACATTAGACTTGTTCAATCTGGAGCGATTTCTAGGTTAAACTTGTACTGCTTAAGGAAAGCCTCCACCAAATCTCTCCAGCTCCTGATCCTAATGCTGTCTAACCTCATGTACCAGCTCAAAGCAGATCCTGCGAGACTATCTTGAAAGAAATAGATTAGCAATTTATCATCACGGATTACTTCTGCCATTTTGTTACAGTAGGCTCGAAGGTGAGTGTTTGGGCATTCCAAACCGGTGTACTTAATGAAATCTGGTATCCTAAAATCCTTTTGCACCACGATGTTTGGTACCAAACATACTTCAGCTGCTCGTATAGGGTCAAACCAGTCATTACCCTCAACTGCTCTTAATCTTTCTTTTAAAGCAAACAACTTGTCCTGGTCCATCAAACTTGGAGACCTATTATCCGGGGTTCCCTCCGCTGTTAAGTCCACAGTGATTGGAGCATGAGTTGGCTGGATAGGGGTGATGGGCACACAATGTCGTTCATTGGCCGAGTTTGCCCTCTGGTTTTGGGATGCTTGAGGGATGTGAGCTGCTAGCGCTCCTTCAGGCGGTTGTGCTGATGTTCTTTCCCCATTCTTAGCTCTTAGAAATTGCTCGAGTAGGTCGGTCAGTCGAGCAACTTCATTTTTTACGGATTCTAACTCGGTCTGATAATGTGACTCTAAGTGAGCTCTTTCTTCATTCTCTATCCTTGATCTGGACCGGGTGTGGTGGAGTTTGGATGTGGGACCTATGTTTCATGATCTGGAATGCATATGATAAATTAAAAACAAATGCGTGATGAGAATATGATGCACATGCAATATGTTTTTTTTAGAGCTGATTCATGACTTTTGTAATTTTTTAGGCAAGATTTTTGAGTCGAACTGATTGCTGTAAATGAGGGTTTGCCAAGTTCTTATCATAGTAGCTTACTAAAACACATTAGAAAGAAAGATAGGTACTTAGTCATGATTTTAGCTCAAAAACCTATATTGGTGAATTTAACATTATTAACCATGATGCAAATGAAAGTAAGATACATAACCTAAGGACAAGCTCTATTTATAAGTGAGAGTGGGTAGGTTTTCTATCTGGTCTTGAAGGGGTCTCATATCTTCCCAGTGACGTTCTTTGTAAAGACAGTATGGGGGCATTACAAGGAACAGTTAAGGCACGTATACCCACCATTACCAAGCAGGCACTCAGATATGAGTTGGGTGTTTCACGCATCTGAACCCTGACCAATAGTCTTAGGGCAAATTGTTAATCCCCCACTTAACTTAAGGCTTGTGTGTGCTTCTCAAAATCGAAAGTAAGTGATACATGAGATAGTTTTATACAATGCATGAACAGTATGCGTAAAAAAGATAAAAAGCATATACGCAAATAACAAAAGGAAAGACATATTAACAATAAACACACGAAAACACAAACAAATCAGTCAAAAACAAAGCTTAGTCTACAAGGTCCCCAGTGGAGTCGCCATTCTGTCGCACGTGTACGGCGTCGCGGCGAATATTCCACTTCAATCTAAATGTGTATATCTATCTTCATTTGGCAAATATGGGAAGACAAGAAAACTAGTCTTTTATCGTTGGAAAATGAAATGGGAGTCGCCACCTAGTATTTTGGTCACTACTAACCCTAACTGGTCTCAGAGATCGGGTACGGGGACTGGTTGCGTAAAGAGAAGGTATTAGCACCCCAAATACGCCCTACCTAAGGTAAGCTGCATTACTTTATTGTCTGATAAAATCTAAGGTCTTTTCATGTTTTCTAGTTGTTGGTATGGTTTAAGAAAAGTCTTTTTCGGTAAGGAGATCCTTATCTTATCGAGTAATTCTGACCTCAACACAAGAATTTAATATCTGAAATACGCCTTACGTATAAGGCCGTAACCTCAGATATTAAAAGAAAAAAAAATAATTTTTTTGAAATTTTTGAAATATTGGCCTAGTTCTCGTGGCTTTAATAAACTGGTTATTATAGCCAAAATGCATGCTAATACATATATAGTTTTTTGAAATTTTTCTCTGTTGTATGAAAATATGATGTGATGATTATATATATATATTGGAGAGACTAGGCCATATGCATTAAAACAAAACATTTTATTTTATTTTATATTTTTTTTTATGTCTTGACGAAAACCAGGTATTTTAATACTGGATTTGTATCTTTACGGTATAAAAATACAAACCAGTATTAAGTAATTTTGACAAAAATATGCAGGAAAATCAACAAATTTTTTAAGGATTTTTCAGAATTTTGACAACAAAACATTTTTTTTATTTTTATATTTTTTTGATGTCTTGACGAAAACCGGCTATTTTAATACTGGATTTGTATCTTTACGGTATAAAAATACAAACCAATATTAAGCAATTTTGATAAAAATATACAGGAAAATCAACAACTTTTTTTAAGGATTTTTCAGAATTTTTTTTCATTTTTTATATATATATATAAATATATAAAAACAATATAATATATAATATATAATATATAATATTAGGTGGGCTGGGCTGGGCTGGGCCGACCCAACTAACTGGGCCGGACTCAGCCCCAAAAGGGTTGGGCCAATCTCGGCCCAACAGTTCTCTTTTTAATCTGGGCTAGACCCGGCCCAGACATCACGGCTGGGCCAGAATTAGCCTGGCGTAGAAAACAAAATGGCTGGGCTAGAACCAGCCTGGCCCAGGGAAAAAAAACCCATCAACGCTGGGCCAGAATCAGCCTGGCTCAACAACTAAACTGACGGGGGGGGGATTATTTTCCCCCTCCCATCCTCCTGCATGCAGAACGATATTCGTTTTGCATGCAGGAGGGAACATAGCAAACGAAAGAAAACAATGAGTGGGAAGAAGGGTTCCCTGGCGCGGAGGGGGCGGTGCCTGGCTAGTCTAACTACTTCGCTGGCGGTGCTACGGTGGAGGCCGGTGGCGTTGTCGTGGCTCACGGACGGCGACTCCCAGCGGTTGTGTTACTGTTTCAAGCGGCGAAGAGAGAGATTCTTCCTCTTCCTCTAGTTTTTTTTTGTTTTTTCCTTTTCTTTCTCTGTTTCGTTTACCAGTGGTTGTCCCCTTTGTCCTCTCGGTTTGTTTCAAAAAATTCCCTCCCCGGTTTCAAACTTCCCATGTTCTTTCCTTCCTCTCTCTATATTTCATTTCCTCTCTTTCTATTCTCTCCGTCCTCTCTCCCTTTCGGTTCGTTTTTTTCTCTCTTCGGTTCGTTCTCTCCTCCTTCTCCTCTTCTCCCTTTTGCGTGTTGGTGTTGAGTCTCTATTTATAAGGCCAAGGGAGTGGGGGCTCTTTATTGCTGTGCATGGGGAGCAGGGCAGCGCTGGGTTGGTTGGTGGGCGCAACTGGCAAGGCACGGCGCCCCTGATTTCTCATCATCAAGGTGCGTAGGGCGTCGGGTCTTTCGCAGGGCACGCAGCTCGCAGGAATTAATGAAGAGAAGAAGTAAAACTATCTACCTTCCACTGCTGCACATCCAGGGGAAGGAGAAAGAGGAACAGTGTTGCTCAAAACGACACTATTCAGCTCTCTTTTTTTCCTTTTCTTTTTAACATGAAACGCGTCGTTTCATTTAAATATGGCGCCAGCATATTCGTTTCCAAATCAGTCCTTAATTTATCCTTTGTTCTTTTAAGTCCTCAAAATATAATTTTGATTTTAAGAATTAATTCAATTGCATCCCTGCCAATTTCAATCGCCGCCCCTATAGTTGGCCGTCTTTTTCACTTTAGTCCTTGGTTTTGAATTTGTGCATTTTGACCCTCAATTAATTAATAAACTTAAAATTTCTTCAATTTGGTCCCTAATTTGATCAATTAAAACCCCTCTATTTACGCACCTTTTCCAATTTGGTCCTTGGTTTTGGATTTCTTCAATTAAGTCCCTAATTGGCCATCAAACTTCAATATTTATGCAATTAAACCCCTAATTTGACCAAATAAACTCTAAAAAATTATAATTTGATCCTAGAACTTTAATTTCTTCCAATTAAAGCCCAAATTGACTTAAAAATCAATTTTTCTTGTAATCAAACCCTCTATAAATTCAAATAAACCTTCAATAAAATCCAATTGAGTACATAAACATCCAAATTTGAACTTTTATCCTCAAATTAAATTTTCTTTTCCAACAGGGCTCTCATCATTCAAGAATATACTGTCAAAATTTCAATCTTTGTATTTTTATCCTCTTGAATCAATTTTTCTGACCTTTTTCTGAGTGCTCTCGCCTCCTATTATTATTATTTTTTTAATTTCTTCCAGCTATATATTTATTTATTTATTATTATTATTTTTATTTTATTTTTATTTTTATTATTTTTTTATATTTTGGTGTGGGGACCCAAAAATGGGTTACAACATTCATCATAATTATCTTATCTAATTTATTTTAAAAAATGTACCAAACCACTTAAGCCACCCAACATTGATTTTCAGTAAAATATTAATGAAGGAAATTTACTAAGGCGTAAAAGAGATGTTAAAGCAAAGGAAAATGAGTATATAGAAGTGATATTGAAGATAACGAGGGACAATATAAAATAAGAGTGATACCTCCAAACTTGCAAACGGTCGAGACCCCCTCAGACATTATCATTGCAGAAGGGAGCGCATGTGCTTTTTGCTGTTGTCTCTTGAGCTTTTCTTTCATTTTTTTCTTAGCCTTCAGAAAGATATGATATAATAAACAACAAATCATCAACAACGATAACCCTGCTCGCAATCACACTCCCCTTTCTTTTTGTCTCCATTATTTTACTTAATGTGCAAACCAAGACTATATGATAAATAATGGACATGAAAAGATAAGGTCAAATTACATGAAACTAACAAAATGAAATTATGATGACAAATTTATGAATAACAATGCAAATTTATGCGAGTAATATAAAATATGAAATAAACTAAATGAAAGCAGTAATACTAAAGAAATTTACTATCCACACTAAAAATTAAGTCAAACAATGATAGAACCTGAAAAACAAAAAAAAAAAAGCAACACAAATTCTCAATGACTAATTTTCTTTCCCTAGCTCTTGGCCAAACTCCAAAATGTTGATTTTTTTTTTTGGCAACAATCAAAATTTTCAAGATCAAGCCCTCCCTTTTTTTGTATACCAATTCGGCAATCAGAAAAATAATAATTCAAGAACACACTTTTTTTATGTATATATTGTGGCAAGATCAAGAATTCAACAAGAACACTACCTTATGATTTTGTGTTCAACAATTCAAGAGGATGCAAGAAATTATTTTTTTTAGTATATGTAGCCAAAACTAATCAAGAAAAATCAAGAAATAAAAGATAAAATTGAAGGATATAACATGTGATTAGATCTGCTATGATAGCAACTGATGTGAACCCTGGCGGAATTGAATGAAATTCATGAACTCAAGATCTATCTAATCCAAGTTTGCTGAAAATATGATGAGCTTATCATAATGGAAGACCTACTTCAAGGCAACAAGACTATAAACCAACTCAATCACAATGACTACACTTGGAGACTAGCAAAAGGAATATAAATTCACAACAAAGATTGGTCAATTCTTTGAAAAGTTGAAAGTTCAATCAATAACTAAGATTGACAACCAAAGGTTGGCAAAATCAGAATATTATTAGCAAAAAAAAATGTGCTGAAAATTATTCGTAAGAGTATTTATACCCAAAGCCAAAAACCCTAGTTTCCCTAATGGGTCACATATAAATTCAATTTAAATAACAATCAACTCAAGCTAAAACTAGCCCAAACTAATTAAAATAAATAAAATAAACAAGTCTAAAATCCAAACAAGTGTTTCCTCACAAAATAAAAAAATTTTAATAGCTCAACTAATTTAATAAGACAAGTTCAGTTATTTCCATATTCTGTCTAACAGCAGCAAAACCCAACTTTAAACGGATGGTTCTCTCTCATATTAAATAATTAGAAGGCATGTCATATACCGTTGGAAAGGTATAAAAATCTAGTATCCAACCCAACTAGAATCACCTTAAAATTCGACATGTAGCTCCAGTTATGATCAAAACGGTAGTGAAAGGTCAAACGGACCGAATCTAGTCTTCTTCTCCCAATCCTTGTGTAATGGTCTTGATTCCACTAACAAGCCCCTCTTGAACATGAATTAGATTAATCACGGCTTGCTCCTCATTATTAATATCTTCTTGAAGTTCACCTTAGCCCATGTATTTTGAAGAAATCCATTAAAAGTCTCTTTGAACCTCTTAACTCTAAGCCTTATAACTGGACCAACCGGAACCTCCAATGGATCTTTTGGTGCTTGGATCGCATCATTCCTTAATAAAAACTTAGATGAAGTTGTCTATTTGCAGCAACCACAAGATTTTGTGGATTCCATATGTCAAATTATATTTGCAGGTTGAAAAAATCTTTATATGGACTTAAACAAGGACTTGGTACAAATGCCTTAATGCTTTTCTAATGGATATTGGCTTCAGAATATTAGTAGCATACTCATCCTTGTTCCTATTTCATCAAGAAAACAATGTTTTTTATGTCATTGTTTATGTGAATGACATTGTTATCACAGTCAATAGCACTCAAATGATACAGTCATTCATTAAAGTCCTCTTTGAGGAATTTTTCTCAGAGATAGGTGATCTGAAATATTTCATTGGTTTGGAAATTAGAAAGCATGGTGATGGTATTATTCTTACTCAACAGAAGTATCTTCAAGATCTTCTTCAGCTTACAGAAATAGATGGAGCTATGCGTGTTCACATACCAATGCTAGTTGATTTTCATCTCTTACCAGACCAAGAAGAGCCCTTACATTATCCATAAATTACAATATGCCCGTCTTAATAGGCTTGATCTTGCATTTTCTGTCAATAAAATGAGTCAGTATATGTCAGCTTCAACAAATGCACATTGGCAAGCATACAAGAGGGTGCTGCGATATGTGAAGGAGACTATTTCCACTACTCAATTGCAAATCTTCACAGATCCAGATATACTGGTGGTTTTGCAACCTATTTGGGAAAGAATTTGGTAGCCTGGTCATGTAAGAAGCAATAAACTATCGCTAGTTCCTCTACAGAGGCTGAGTATAGGGCTGTTGCAAATGCTGCAGCTGAAACAACGTGGCTAAGTTTTGTTCAAAGGGAACTAAGATAGAAACCACTTACACCAACTGTTATTTAGTGTGACAAACATGGGAGCTGCCTACTTGGCACTTAATCTAGCTTTTAGGGCACGCACTAAACATATTGAGTGCGACTTTCATTTTGAAAGGTAACAGTGTCAATCAGGTCAGATCACAGTAAGACATATCTCTTCCAAAGATCAAATAACTGATCATGTGTTCACCAAGTCCTTGTCCAGGAGCAGGTTCACTGAACTCAAGAGCAAGCTACAAGTTCTTTGACAATCCCTCTAGCTTGAGGGGGGGTGTTAACAGATACATCTCACAGCAATCAAGTCCAGGATTATAGCACAGCTAGCAGTCATGACCATGATTCTAGCACTTACAGCATCAACAATATAAATAGACTTTATTGTGTAAATATCAGTCAACTTTTGTAACATTCATAGAACATCTAGATTAGCTAGATCAACGTGATTCATTTCCTTTATAAATGTACACTAAATTGTATCAATGGGAATTGAGCTTGATCCTCCGAACTTCTTTCTATATATATGTATGTGTGTGTGTATATATATATATATATGTATGTATGTATGTATGTATGCATCAATAGAAAGAATAGGAGACAAATTTAAGGGCGTGCCTAGTGTGTGTGCCATGAAGAACATGAAGCAAAAAAAACCGAACCTTCTT
>Ga0325403_1001806_pt1 | contig 18317 bp, 7 predicted proteins | sample PopdelMetagenome_19_FD_205665 | JGI IMG/M metagenome (GOLD analysis project Ga0325403, IMG submission 205665) | Populus deltoides microbial communities from Bellville, Georgia, United States - Xylem-PdKOR-R4 | ecosystem: Host-associated > Plants > Phyllosphere > Stem > Wood/Secondary xylem...
TTGAAAAATAAAAAATTTCAAAAGCTTTATTTTTTGTTGATAATGCTTAATCATTAAAATACTTGAAAATGTTTAAGACATTAAAAAAATAATTTCTTTTGAAAAAACATGGAAACTCCTCATTCACGATTTTTTTGTTTTTGAAAATGGTCAATGATATAAAAATCAATTTTATCTTGAGGTTTTTTATTTATTAAATTTTTTTATTTATTTGAAAAAATAATAATAAAATATCTCTTAATTATTTCTTAATTTTATTTCTTTAGAAAATTTGAAAATCACTATTTATTTTCTTAAAAACTTTAAAAATCACAATGGCTGAGCCCTGAAACTTCTTCTTTTTTTTTTTTAAATTTATTTATCAAAAATCTTCAAGAGTTTAAGTTTGCTGGATAGATATTTTTTTTTTATTTCTTTGAATCTTCAAAAAAACTAATGGCAAAGCATTTTCAGATTATCTAAAAAAATAAATAAAAATTGAATCACTTTGATTGTTTTTCTGATCATTGTTTTTTGAAATTTCCACATGAAACTTTCCTAGGGTCAAATTTTATTAAGCAGGAACCTTGTAAATAACAATATTTATGATGACTTTTTTTTTAAAAAAAATATAGTAGTGATTGTTTTTTGGTTTCAAAAATATTAAAGTAATATTTTTTTTATTTTTTAAAAATTATTTTTGATATTAGTATATTAAAATAATAATAAAAGCATTAATTTTTTTTTTTATTTTGAATTTTTATGAAACACTATTCCGCGCCACCTTAAAGATAGATACCAAACTTGTTGATTGGCGATCCCATATCGGTTTAAGTTTGTCATTAAACCGAACAGGCAATTGATCTAGCAGGCATGTCAGACTGCATGCATGTACCCCAGTAGCATCACTTGCATCAATGCGGTCATTTATCAATAACGGGACTCCATGGGAACGACAGTCTGCAAGACAAGCTCTTTCCGTTTCCAATAACTCCCGTGTTTAAGCATCCTTGAAGGAAAATCTTCGAGATTAACAAAATTACATTGCTAAGCAATTGCAAATTATGTGTCCATGCAGAGATCAAGCTGTAAGCAATACTCCACCCACATTCATGGCGACCTTTATTCATTTGCAAAGCGGTTTTACAGCCCCTATTGATCAACTGCAAAAGGGTGAATTTACGTAGAGCAAAAACATGCTTTAGACACTTGAACTAGAGACCCATTATGAAATGCTCACGGTCATGGAAGTTCAAGAAATGAAAACAGAGTGAGCTCCGAGGGAAGTCGAGAAACTGCAGATGAGTAACAGTAAATTGCGAGTCAAAACATCGTAACTCTCTCCCAAGGGTGAATGGTAAGAGAATAGCGTCGTTCTTAACATCCAATGGAACACAACACATGCATCTGAACGCGCGTCACAAACAGGCTTATTCGACTTAATTTGTGCTTCCATAGGCAAATCTTGCATTTACTGACCAAGCTTGCTGAGTTTAAATGAATAAATAAATACATAAATTGATGTTTTAATTAACTCGTTATGAACTCAATCTTCTTGACAACACAAACCAGTCATGATACTCCCGAGTCACCAAGAACTCGAAGTTGGTTGTTGTCTAGGAACCAAAGCCACAAGTGCATTGGTACTAAGTATTTGTAATTAAGCAGTGTATCCTCAGAGATTGCAGAGTTCACAAGTTGAAAAGGTAAAAAGGGGTCATGGAGGATCTGAGAGTGTTTCTTCTATATTTATAATTCTTGCTGTGTCGGTGGCACTTTCCTGTTTAAATCTCCTCATGGTTGCCCCACCCCTGACTGGTCTATTTTGGGCAAGCACTACGCAATGCAACCTTGTCATCTGGCTTGAGCTTAGACTGCAGTCCTGGACTCAAGGTTTGTGCATTCTATGTGTACTAATCGCTTTATTCTGTTCTCAGCTTGATCGGCCTGACTCCCAGATCACTACAACCAGGACTTTGCCCAGAAGCTGCTAATCGTTTACAAGAAATGAAGCACAAATACGAAGACAGGAGGCAAGAAAGATAGAGTTTTGACCGAACAGGTTGCACACAAAAACCTAATTCCTAGTTTTATTTCTGAAATGCAAAATCTAATAAGCATTTCTGTCTCTCTTAGAGGTTTATAAGCCTTTAAATAGATCTAAAACTGATTTTAACAAGGAAGAAAAATTATAATCCCTAAACTAAAAAAAAAACTAACATAAAACATAAAAAAAATAATAAATTCAGAAAAATCATTGAAAAATAACAAAAACAACTCAAATAGCATCCATAGGCATGATTTGGGGTTTTCTAGAGAGGGCTAGATCAAGCGTGTTAATCTCTTTGTGAAAATAGGCCTCGGGAATTAATTGAAAATACCTGAATCCGATTCAATAATCGAATGTTTGAAAGTTATGACCTTTTATTATTAGGTTGTTGGTCTGGTATGATCGGTCTTTTCTTGAGCATAAGTTCATCCCGCTGGTTCATAAATATATATATTACACTACCCGAATAATTAATTGGTGGCATATCCTTATTTAGCTAATCAAAACCTTCACTTTCTTCTAACCCGACTACATTATATATGCTAATTGCAATATCAAGTGGTCCGCTTGACAGTGCTGCTTAACTAAGTCCAGGGCAGATAGAGAAGCTTTGCTATTGATTTTAATTAATTTAATTTCCATTATTGTATCTCGAAACAAAAAAATAGAAAAGAAAAATTTATAAGAAATATATTGTATTTTAACAAAAAAATAAAAATGATGAAGAGGTGTAGATTTTAATTTTCTGTGCAAATATTTTCTACTATCCACCGGAGAATGCTCTTGGCCAGAGCCAATTGCACCTCCCCAGTCCCTTCATGATCACCTCCTAGAGGTTGCCAATCTGTTGCCGGACATCCCACATCCAAATTGAGAGTTTAGAGGCTGCTTTCTAACACCTCAATTCACTCATTGTGGGATGCCATTAATCGGAGCTCTCTCAATGAAAGCACCATTTTGGGTTCTTGAACAAGAAGTGATAGGAAACACTTGGTTTATGTCGTGCTGCTGAATGCTCAACGTTCTCTAGCCTTTTATATCGTTGACAGATAAAAATAGTTTCAAAAAATACAGAATGGGTCAGTAAATTTCTAAGATAAATACAGAATGGGTGCTCTGTTGATTCAGTAAATTTCTAATATATTATATATGAATGTAATAATATCATTTGATTTGATTTGATGGGTGTTCTGATGTAAAGTAAAAATTTGCAAGCAATTAAAGCAAAATGAAAAAACCAACTAAATTATAGGAGATTCAATATAAATTTTCATTTATTTCCTTAAAGATGAATGCCAGTAGATTAAGATTAACTATAATTAAAATTGGTTAGTGTTTCCCTGTAGCACAAGTTATTATTTATTTTAAGTGAATTCACTGTAGATTATTTTGAGTAAATTCACTATAGATTATATTGTATGTACACGTGACACTTGTGCTGGTTTCTATATAAGAAATATTATTATTTTTATTATAATTAATATAATTGAAAGAAAATATTATTATTAATATTGAAAACATATTATTATTTATATTCTAATTTTTTATGATATTTTTTTATAATAATAAAAAGTGAGCCCGCGACGTAGTATTATTAAAACTATTCAACAATTCTAAGTATTAATATAAAAAATATTATAATTTGTGTTGAAAAATATTATTATTTTTCTTACAATACAAAGTATTAATTCATATAAAAAATATTATTATTTGTGTTCTCAAAATTATTATTTTTCTTATCATTCAAAATATTCATATCAAAATATTATTATTTGTGTTCTAAATATTATTATTTTTCTTAGAATACAAAGTATTCATCTCAAAGATATTATTATTTTTGTTATAATATTATTACTTTTATAATAATTCAAATTTTTAATATAAAAAAATATTATTATTTGTGTTCTAAATATTCTTGGAATTAAAAATAGTATTATTTGTGTTATGAATATTATTATTTTTACTATAATCAAAAGTATTAATATTAAAAATATTATTTTTTGTGTTATAAATATTATTATTTTTATAATAATCAATATTATTAATAAAATAATTACTAAATTAGAAAAAATTTATTCTTAATATTGAAAAACAACCAAAGATTTGATATGAAAGATAAAATTAAAAATTATTATTAGTATTATTATTATCATCATTAATAAATTTTTTAAAAAATTGTTATTACTATCGAAGAAAAACCATGTGGGGACACGTGGTGCTTGGGCTCCTGTCTAGGGGCTGGGCACACCCCTTGCGCACACGTGGCACTTGAGTTATATTTCAGTGCTGGGCACATCCCAACACACACGTGGCGCTTGGGCTATCTGCCTTTGGGTTGGGCACCCCCCAGCTCACACGTGATGCTTGGGCTGCACTGGGTGAGTCATGATCGCGCCGCATTGGGCACAAGTGGCGCTTGGGTCATGGCTCCGCACTCAAGGGGAATGGATCGGGTGTCAGGACCCATGATCAATGGGTCTGGCGTAAGGACCCAATTCTATTAGGTCCTTTATCAAGACTCAACGTTCATGAGTCCTAGAATTCTAAATATTATTATTTGTTTTTGAAATATTATTATTTTTATTATAATTAATATTATTAATAAAATAATTTATAAATTTGAAAGAAAATATTATTATTTATCTTATAAATTTTTATGGTATTTTTTATAAAAATAAAAAGTGAGTCCGCGGCTTAGTATTATTAAAAATATTCAACAATTCTAAGAATTAATATAAAAAATATTATAATTTGCGTTGTCAATATTATTAATTTTCCTAAAATACAAAGTATTCATCTCAAAGATATTATTTTTTTATATTATTATTATTTTTATAATAACTCAAAGTTTTAAGATAATAAAATATTATTATTTGTGTTCTAACTATTATTGGAATTAAAAATAGTATTATTTGTGTTATGAATATTATTATTTTTACTATAATCAAAAGTATTAATATTAAAAATATTACTTTTGTGTTATAAATATTATTATTTTATAATAATCAATATTATTAATAAAATAATTACTAAATTAGAAAAAAATTATTTTTAATATTAAAAAACAACCAAAGATTTGATTTGAAAAATATAATTAAAAATTACTATTAATATTATTATTATCATCATCAATAATTTTTAAAAAATTGTTATTACTATCGAAGAAAAACCACGTGGGGACACGTGACACTTGAGCTCTTGCCTGGGGGTTGGACACACCCCCTGTGCACACGTGGCGCTTGGGCTATGCCTCAGTGCCGGGCACCCCCCAGCGCTCCCGTGGCGTTTGGGCTGTGCTGGGTGAGCCATGATCGCGCCGCATTGGGGACAAGTGGCGCTTGGGTCATGGCTCCGCACTCAAGGGGAATAGGTCGGGCGTTAGAACCCATGATCAATGGGTCTAGCATAAGGACCCAATTCTATTGGGTCCTTCATCAAGACTCAATGTTCCTGAGTTCTAAGATTCTAAATATTATTATTTGTTTTTGAAATATTATTAATTTTATTATAATTAATATCATTAATAAAATAATTTATAAATTTGAAAGAAAATATTATTATTTATCTTATAAATTTTATTGTATTTTTTATAAAGATAAAAATGAGCCCGTGGCATAGTATTATTAAAAATATTCAAGAATTCTAAGTATTAATATAAAAAATATTATAATTTGCTTTGTCAATATTATTATTTTTCTTAGAATACAAAGTATTCATCTCAAAGATATTATTATTATTGTTATAATATTATTATTTTTATATTAATTCAAAGTTTTAATATAAAAATTATTATTATTTGTGTTCTAAATATTCTCGGAATGAAAAATAGTATTATTTGTGTTATGAATCGCATCCAGGTCTAACTTGGGGTTGGGCATGGATGCGTCCAAATGAAGTTGGACGCGGTCGCGTCCAGACCCAACGTGGGGTTGGACCTGGATGTTATGCCTCAAACCTAGGCACATTTCAGCGCACATGTGGCGCTTGCGCTTCTCCCTTGGTTGTGGGCACACCCCTGTGCACACATGACGGTGAGCTATTGCCTCAGTGCTAGGCCCACCTCCTGCTCACACATGGTGATTGGGCTCCTCCCTTAGTGCTGGGTACACCCCTTGGGCACGCCAAGACCCAACTATCCTTGGTCCCCGCATGCTGCAGAACCCAAAATAGCTTTGAGTCATTGTATGGTAGGGCCCAAGATGGATTTGGGTCCTGCATGTGTAGGGCCCAAATAGCCTTGGGTCTTGCCATCGTCATGACCCAACTTTTTATGAAAATAAAATGTGAGTTCGCGACGTAGCGCGGACCACCTAACTAGTAATAACTAAATGAATTGGTATATCAAATTTCAATTGTGTAAATTATAAAATTAAATATTTGCACAAAAAGACGCGCGCACGCACACACGTATATATATAAACAGTAAAGGGACATAATTGTCTTTAAAATAAAAAAACTCTAATGCTGGTCTCAAGGTGTCTCATGATCTGAACCCGATTTAAATTCTGTCCTTTTAAGTTCTTTATTAAAAAAAATATTTTTTAAATTTATCATTGGACAGTGGGTTATTAGGCATTCAACTGTGTTATTTGTTCTATTTTTTTTATGAGGTTATCATAATTTTACATTTCATGTAGTGGGTTAGTCGAGTTAACATGAATTAATTTTTTTTTAAATTTTATTATTTAATATTAAATTACTTACCTTTCAACTTTGTGATGTTTTTGCTTTTTTTTCTATGGGTTTACTCAAGTGTGAGTTAATAGATTTAACTTAGGTTTTTTTAATATTTTTTTATTTAACTTCAATTTTTTTTTTTTTAAGAAAATCAATATCAAGGGTGGCAAATTTTTATTTTTCATTTTTTAGGGATTATTTTAATTTTATATCACAAATCATATATTAATCAAGTTAAGCTGATTTGACACATGCTACCATCTCTGATATAGACATTCTTATTTCACATTAAGAAAAATCTAGCCCGGTCTGCCTTGGACGACTAGCCACCTATGTAGTTTACCCTACATGGAATCTTCGCTTGATTGCTAGCCACCTATGCAGTTTACCCAATATGGAATCTTCGCTTGATTGCGCAAGCGGTGACACTATTTTCTTCGTCTTATAATTATAATTCTCTTGTCGGCCGAGCTACAAAAAGTATTCGGCAAAAAGTTGTAGACGCTACTTTCTTCTTCTTATTATTATTAATCATAGTAAAACTCGAGTAATGAGTACACATTGATCACTTCATATCTTATCCGTTCAACAAAGTCCTTTTCTCCATTGGCTAAAAAAACTGAAAAAAAAAGAAAAAAAATTGTCCTTGTCTGTCCAAAAGAAATCACATGACCTCGGAGCATCAATGGTGTTGCCGCCCGCCACACCAACGGTATCGTTCAATTCTAGGCCGATTTATCAAGCAGCTCAAGCGGATGATCCTATCGGGCCATTTGAAGCTTCTTTTCAGTAATGTCAAAGCCATCAACTAGACTATTCATGCTACAGACATCGAACGTAATTCGTTGGTATATAATATAAAATTGCTTAATCAAACAAAAAACATGCAGAAAACTTCAGATTTTGCAAGATGTAGCTCTCTTTCTCTCTAGATATCGTAGTGCTAAGCTGTGAAAGCCTAAAAAAATAGTAATAATAAATAGAATAATATAATCAATTATGTTTTTTATACATTATGCATTTTTTTATAAATTAAGGGTATAATAATTAATAATGGTTATATTAGTAATTATATAATAATAATAATAATAATTTCAAGAATTAAAAAAAAATAAAACTCTATAGTAACTTACACTTTATTTTATGATCAAAACATATATCAACAGAATGAGAAAGATAAAGACAAAGATAAAGAAAGGGGTTTGATCTAGAGAAAAATCTTTTTTTTTTTTTTATATCAATTTAAGGTGTATGTTCTTTACCCTTATATTTTAATTGAGTTTTTCCATGCATATTAGGTTTATTGAGAAAGGTTTAAGAATTTGAGTTTTTATGATTTTTGAATTTTAATCACTTTTAAGGAGTGAATGTTATGCTTATGGAGTTTTAGATTGATAAGTGTTATTGGAAGTGATTTTATAAATTTGAGATAGATTAGTATGAAGTAATAATGAAATTAAAAAATTAACAAAAAAAAAGAAGATAATTAGTTGGTAACTTTAGGCTATAAGAAACTGGTCTTTCATCGAGTGTTATAGTTGGAATGATATTTAATTTTTGTTGGTAATTTTATTGGTAAATCTAAAGATTATGGTATATTTTATATAATTATTTTTGGTATTTAATTATTAAAAAAATAGGTATTTTATAAGTAAAACAAGGTATTGTAATAACATGGTTCTAGTGTTGGGTAATTTTTAATAAAATTTTACTACCATCTGAACTTCTAAACTAGAGGTGACATATTTAAACTTTGATTAAACTAGAAATTAGGCACAATGTCTTTCTACCATCAACACAGCAAAAGTCATGAGCAGCATGCCCTAGACTTTTTTTCTATAAATTCAGAAGCTGACAGAACAACAGAACAGAAGCATAATTTATGCTTTTTGAAAGACCAAATGAGCTGGACGTGAGCAGCTGACATTGACAGTCGATCGTAAACTCGTTTTAACGTGCGAAAACCAGCACTTGATAAAAGATAATTCTTCATCTTGCACACCGGCCGCTCCAAGTACACAGAAATACTCGTAAAGCACCTAGCTCTACCTAGTTTTTAACTAGTTAATATAAGTCGAACTCGAAAATCATGAAAATAGTTTTTTATTTTGCGGCTTTTCGACTCTCATTAAAAAATTATATTTAAAATAATACCTCATTAAAAAAATGAATGCCACACGACATCGATGAACTGAGCACGATTTTTTAATTAAATCTTCGTTCGACGTCTTTCTACCATCAGCACAGCAATAGTCTCGAGCAGCTCATGCACTAGACTTTTTTTCTATAAATTCAGAAGCTGATGATCACTGCAATTATCAATCAAGCGGATTGCTTATACATAATCACGCTCTCTCTCTCTTTTCACAACCCAAAAGAAATCAAAATGGAGCTATTTAACAAAGAGCTAAAAGATACTGATATCCAAGTTCGATTCTCATTCCCATCTCGTTCCTTGCAGTATCTAGATTTCGCAGGAGAATTTTTTGTTGATTTGAAAGTCAAAGACAGCAGCGGTAAGCTTCGGGTGATTCGTTGCAGGAAGAGAGATGGAGATTACAACAAGCCATGGCTTTCTAAAGGCTGGCTTCAATTTGTTGCCGACTATGGACTGAGAGTTGGTGACATGGTTGTTCTTCTTCGTGAGGATGACCATCGCCTCGGGTCACAGTTCAGGATTGAAGCAAAGAGAAAAATCATATTGTTTGGCGAGGAGGCTTGGGGTGATGTGCCACGAGCTAACTAGTTATTATTTGCATGTATATATACATGCACAAGAGAGAGATCCAAGCGTGGTGTGCTTTCTTAAATTCAGGCTATATATGTGCTTCTGTTTGATTGTTTATAGTGATAATTAATTAGCATCGGTCTAGCTAATTAAATGATTGTATTGCTGTATATATACAATCAAGAACAGCAATACAATCATCTAATTAGCTAGACCGATGCTAATTAATTATCACTATAAACAATCAAACAGAAGCATTGCTGTTCTTGATTGCTTTTATATATATATATATATATATATATATATATATATATATATATATATTATTTTTGAGATATATTTGCGCTGTCCTCAAATCATGTTTTCAAAAATAGAAAAGAAAACACTCCTACACTCACTCCATTTTTAGATTTTCTTTATGCTTGAGACGGGACAGATTTATGTTTAGTTTGATTGAAAGAATGAGTAGTCTACGCTCAAAGTTCACACTCGAGTGACAGAACATGAAGCATAGTTAAGCAGAGTTTTTAAACCTTAACAGGTGATCAGTTCAATTAAAGGCTCAGATCACGAGTGTTATTCAGATTATCAGATTTTAATTGGATTACTGGATTAATTTTAATTTTTTATATAAATTAAAATGACATTATTTTGGATAAAAATAAATAAATAATCAACAAGTTGTAACCAGATTTTTAATTAAGTTAATCCGTTAGATCACTTAGATTTTTAATTTTTTTTAAACTTAGTACAGTTTCAGTCATAAATTAACCAGATTCTAGATTAACCTCCTAAACCAAACCAAATTTAAAACTATGAGTCCAAGCACAATACAAAGAGCAGGAGGCATCATAGCTCGAGCCTAAAAACTAACAAGCCAGGGTCTTCTCCCGGGGTCACCAAGCTGCCTAGACCTAGGTGAGACTATATGGCCCAATACTCTACTATACCTAGGTGGGGATACATGAATCTGAAGGATCTGAGATGGGGAGAGATGACTTCTAACTTCTAAGAAACACAATTGACCCCGCTGGGCCACAAACCTTGAACTTTATAATGGATCTGAGACCTACAAAGGCAATGAGGCCGAGCATCTAGACAAACATATTCCGTATACACCAAATGCCGAACATGAGAAGCTCGACCTTAAAGATATCCCACTTACTCTGTTCAATTGCCATTCAATATTAAATGCTCTCATATTTTTTTTTTTTGTCATAAGTGGACCTGTGAAACAACGGTTAGATGAGTTTATGCCTGGTGGATGACCTTTTCATCGTTTTACCTTTGTCTTCATGCAAGTTAGAGTGGTTTCTGATATATTCATGAATGAACCCTGAGGTAAGCAGAAGTACAATTGTAATATTTTTTTTTCCAGTATTCTTATCTTGTACTTTCTACAAACACAAATAATAATACAAACTCAAACACACAACACAACTTCTAAAGCTTCATTTCTCTCGCAACTTTACTAACTTAAGTAAGCGTTAGATGTTCCTCTGAATCCAATAAAAATCCAATAAGGGAGTTCTTTTACATGTTTTCATGATTCCCAGCTATTATCAGCACACCAAGACCATTACTAACTTTGAAAAGAATGATCTTTTAGGGAACGTCATGAAAAAAAGCCAGTTGTATTCCCTTCTCTTTTATGTATTTTCCAATTCTTTCCATTATTGATAATCCAAAACCAATATTATTAAACTCGGCTTAACCTAGGGGTCATCCGTTGACCCCTAGGTTAATAACGGAACTCCAAGGGAACGACAGTCTGCAAGACAAGCTCTTTCTGTTTCCAAAAATTCCAGTGTTTAAGCATCCTTCTCCTTGTTAAGGAAAATTTAGATTAACAAAATTATATTACTATGCAATTGCAAATTATGTGTCCATGCAGAGATCCAAGCTGTAAGCAATACTCCACTCATATTCATGGCGACCTATATTCAGACGCAAAGCAACCTCTTCAACATGTAGAAAGTGAAAGCATTACAGTTCGTATTGTGCCCAAGAAGCGTAGTGTGATGGCAAAAGACTTGAGATCTGCACAGCAAGTCTTGAGTTCGAGTTAAGGCGTGCATCTCTTGTAAAAGTTTGGAACAGCCGGGGTTTTACTCGCTCACTTGGACCCATAAAGTATGTTTTCCGGAGGTAGGGTTTTCTCGAATCCAAAAAAAATAAAAAAAATAAAAAAATTACAGCCCCTGTTGATCGACTGGAAAAGGGTGAATTTACGTAGACCAAAAAAATGCTTTAGACACCTGAACTAGAGATCCATTGTGAAATGCTCACGTTCATGGAAGTTCAAGAAATGTACAACGTGCCAACGTCTTAATTTGCTATAAGGAAATGAAAACAGAGAGAGCTCTGAGGGAAGTCGAGAAACTCCAGATGTGTAACAGTAGATTGCGAGTCAAAACATTATAACTCTCTCTCAAGGTGAATGGTAAGAGATTAATAGCGTCGTTCTTAACATCCAATGGAACACCAACACATGCATCTGAGCTCACAAACAGGCTTATTCGACTTAATTTGTGTTTCCATAGGCAAATCTTGCATTTAATGACAAAGCTTGTTGAGTTCAAACGAATAAATAAAACATAAATTGATGTTTTAACTCGTTATGAACTGAATCCTGTCAGCACAAACCAACCATGATACTCCCGAGTCACCAACAACTCGAAGTTGTCTAGGAACAAAAGCCACAAGTGCATTGGTACTAAGTTTTTGTAAGCAGTGTATCCTCAGAGATTGCAGAGTTCAGAAGTTGAAAAGGTAAAAAGGGGTCATGGAGGATCTGAGAGTGTTTCTATATTTTTTAATTCTTGCTGTGTCAGTGGCACTTTCCTGTTTAAATCTCCTAGAGGGCTTGGTTCAAACATTGAAGACGCACAGAAACAAATTGTTATAATATTTAGAATTTAAAGAAAATGAATTAATAGGGTTAAAATTTTCATACGCTAGATACGCGGTTATCCCACCCCTGACTGGTCTATTTTGGGCAAGCACTACGCAGTGCAACCTTGTCATCTGGCTTCAAACCATGATCTCCACTTTTTGATATGGACCAAATAGTGATGGGTCGCACACCTCAACCAGCCCTTTCTAAGTCTCCGCCCGTAACTTCAACTGTTGATCAAAATAATTTTGCAAGGCCGAAGGAGATTTCTGTGTCACCTGACTTGAGCTTAGACTGCAGTCCTGACTCAAGGTTTGTGCATTCTATGTGTACTAATCTTTCGCGCAGTTTTATTCTGTTTTCAGCTTGATCCGCCTGACTCCCAGATCACTACATCCAGGACTTCGCCCAGAAGCTGCTAATCGTTTACAAGAAATGAAGCACAAATACGAAGACAAGAGGCAAGAAAGACAGAGTTTTGACTGAGCAGGGCTGCACATAAAAACCTATTTCCTAGTTTTATTACAATCTAGTTCCGTCTTTTTAAGAGATTTACAAGTTTTTAAATAGATCTGAAATTGATTTTGACAAGGAAGAAAAATTATAATCCTTAAACAAAAAGAAAAACTAACATACAATATAAAAATAATAATAAATCCAGAAAATTCAATGAAAAATAACAAAAATTACTCTAGCATCCATAAGGCTTGATTTGGAGGTTCTGGCTAGAGCAAGCGAGTTGATCTCTTTGCAAAAATAAACCCTGGGAATCACCTAAAAATATCTGAGCCCGATCCAATATATAGTTAAACTAAAAGTTGTGATATTTTGTAACTAAGTTTTTGATCTAGCATGATTGAGCTTTCTCTTCGACGTAGCTTTACCCCACTGGGTCCATACATACATATACTACGCTACCTGGATAATTCATTGGTGGCATATCCTTGTTTGGCTAATCAAAGCCTTCACTTTCTTCTTACCTAACTACATTGTATATGTGCTAATTACAATATCAAGTGGCCTGCTTGACAAGGGTGCTGAACTAGGTCCAGGGAAGATAGGGAAGCTTTGCTATTGATTTTAATTAATTTAATCTCCATTATTATATCTCAAAACTAAAAAAAAAAAAATAGAAAAGAAGAGTTTATAAGAAATATATCATATTTTAACCAAAAAAATAATGATGAAGAGGTGTAGATTTTAATTTTCTGTGCAAATATTTTCAACTATCCAGGGGAGAATGCTCTTGGCCAGAGCCAGTGCTTCCATTGCACCTCACCGGTCCCTCCATGATCACCTCCTAGAGGTTGCCAATCTGTTGCCGGACATCCCACATCCAAATTGAGAGTTTACAGGCTGCTTTCTAACACCTCAATTCACATCAAAATAATTAAATTAATTTTTTATTAGCATATTAAAATAATATAAAAATATCAAAAATATTAATTTTAAATAAAAAATTTAAAAATTATTTTTTTAAAAAATACAAAGATGAGTCTACATATTTTCTAGCCTTTTATACTGTTGAGTGTTGAAATATAAAAATAGTTTGAAAAGAATACAGAATGAGTGCTCTGTTGATCCAGTAAATTTCTAATATATATTATATATGAATTAATGTAATAATATCATTTTACATGATTGATGGTGTTCTGTTGATTTAGGCTCCGTTTATTTGCAGGAAAGTTGTTTCTTTTTGGAAAGTGAATTCCGGGAAAAGCGAATTCCTGGAAAGTGAATTCCGGAAAAGTATTTTCCGATGTTTGGTAGTGTTATGAAAAATGAACTAGAAAACACTTTTCAGTGTTTGGTTATGTTATGGAAAATGAACTGGAAAATAATTTATTAATGAATTAATTTTTTTTTCAAGTTTATCTAATATATATAAAATATTCAATCACTTACAATAAAAAAATGAAATCTAAAAAGTATAATGATGAATTTTTTTTATTATATCTTATATTCATACATAGCGTACTTTATAAAATATAATTATAAAATATAATTATATATGTCATATCATATTATAGAGAAATAAACTTGTGAAATATTTTTTTATGTAAAACCTATTAATATATTTTTTTCAATTTTAAAAGCTTAAAATAAGTTTTTTTTTCATATGAAGAAAGCCAAATTAGTTTATGGTAAGAGTTATATATTTGGGTTTTTTTTTTGGTATGAAGAATTTTTTAAAAGATAATACATACAAAAATATTTTTATGGGTTTTTTTGATAAATATTTTTTTTGTATGGGTAAAGGCAATTATCTCTTTAATATCCCTTTAATATATATCAAATAAACATGAAGATATAAATATAAATATCTAACATCAAATATAATCATGCATAAATATTAAGTTTCGATGTCATATACATACATATTAGTTCAAATTACAAACATAAACATGTTAGACCGAATTAAACAAGTAAACATACTCGTTAAATAACAAACATAGTCTGAACCCAAATTTTGAACATAGTCAAACCATCTTAGCAAGCAGGCCTGTAGTAGTGTTGGTTCACAAAATTCTGAACCCAAATTTTCCTCAAATTAGCATTTTTTGCCATAAATGCTTTTGCCAACATTTCATTTTGGACCAAATGATCAAATGCCTCCCCCAAAGTGATCTCATCAAAGCCTTCAATTTTCATTACTTCCGCATACAACGCATTAACATCAAGTTGATTTTTGCTGAGGCTTTGAATTGCAAGTGCTACATCTCCAATCTGTTTAGACAACTTTTCAACACCATCATCTTCATACATGCGATTTCGCTTCCTATGTTGCCTCTTTTGTGTACTAGAGGAAGATGTCTCTTTTCCCTTAGAAGTTTCTTCATATCCCTCTTCATTTTCAATTGAAATTGATTGCTCTTCAGTGTTCTCTTCCATGTTGACATCAGCATATGATTTGGCATAATTTCCGGTTGCCATGTCTTTTCCAACAACAATTGCCATTGCCTCGTACATATCAAGTTTTTTGTTGAGAAACTTGTCATGATTGGGATGTGCCTGTTCATAAAGTTTAGAATATGCAATTTTTTAGTTCATTGTATAACATTTTAGAAACAAAAGTAAATATAAAAATTACAAAGAGTATAATATTTATCATACCTTTACTTCTTCATCATATACATCTTTCGAAACTGTAATCATCTTCAGACAATCATCCCAGCCAAAGCCACTTTTATTTTTAAGTTTGGTTATTATTCCCCATTCTTTTTTCACAGTCTTAAGATGATTTTCCACATGCTTAGGCTCGCATTGCACGTTGAACTTTTGACTGATTTCTGTAGCCACCTTAACAAAAGATTCTGCTTTAAAGGTGGAAGAAGGTTTGCTTCCTTTAAGTGCCTCCTCAGCTAATATCTCAAGCAACATGTGAGACATAGGCTTTGACCATGTGAAGTGCTTGCCCTTGCATTTTTCATTCTGTGTGGAACTCATTTCTACAAAAAAGAAATTATAAATTTATACAAAATAAAATCATACAATATTTAGATTTAATAAAATTCATATAAAAACTACAATTAATAATTAAAAGAGAAATTATAATAAAGTCAACATCTACTCCAAATACATAACAAATATAATACAAACTCAAGCAAGACATAATAAAAACAAACACATATAATTAACACTCAATTACTAGTTTCTTTGAGTGTTATAATCATTCCACATGGTTGAGGCAATCATTTCTCTTTTTGTTATCCACTCCCTATTCTCTTCCCTTTCCTCCCGTTGACTTAAGTTGATTGTTCGTCTAATTGGTTCACTATCCGAACATATTTCTTCCATAAGAAAGTCATAAGGATCAACCCCCATTATGTGATTATGAATAATACAACATGCAAGCACAACATCTACTTGTGTTTCATAAGACCAAAAAGATTTTCCATCAATTGATCTAAAACGACTCTTCAAAATACCAAACCCTCGCTCAATAGCGGTTCTCAATGAAGAGTGTCGAAGATTAAATAGCTCCTTTTCATTTTCTGGTGCACGTTCTGTAAACTCATTCAAGTGATATCGAACTCCATGAAAAGGAGAAATGATTCCTTTTCGAATACCGTAACCAGCATCACCAAGATAATATTTCCCTACAAATTAAAAAAAATAAAACCTATTACTATCTTTATCTGATAAAACATTTTATATGTTTATTGCATATAATACAATACTTTATTATATACCTTTTGGAATTTTTAGACTACTAGGTCTTGATAATGCATCACCTAAAACCCGTGAATCATGTGCACTTCCTTCCCAACCAACTAAAACATATATAAACTTCAAATCAAAAGTTATAACTGCTAAAACATTTTGTGTTGTTCCTTCTTTTCGACCTCGAAACTTTCCTTGAATCTCAACAGGAACATTTGCAGGAACATGGGTACCATCAATTGCTCCCACACAATCCTATATAAACATGAAAAAATAATTTATAAACTTTACTTCTAGATGTAATTAATTAATGTATAAAAATATTGGTATTGTTCTCATACCTTAAAATAAGGATAGAATCTTCGATTATTCATTATCTCAGCTGGAACTGTATCCTTTGGATCTTTAATAAGGTGCTTGTATAACTTAAGAATTGCTTTTAAAACAATTCTAAAGTAACGATGGATAGTTTCAACAGACCTATAGTATATACCATTAATAAAATGAAATCTTTGGTTTTGGCCTACAATTTGTAAGAACACAATTATTTACTCCCTAATCGACATATTTTGAGTTGATCGTAATAAGTCATGACTTGTGAGAACATCACACAATCTATGTAAGACAACAGGTTTCATACGAATTTGTTCAACGCAATGCCTATCACCTCGATTCAAAATGCTGTCAATATAGAATTCTCGTTGAGCAATTGCATTTATACGTGGTTCTCTTGGTATATAAATTGTATTTCTTTCTTGTTCAATAATAGCTACCCCTGTAGCTATCACAGTTACAGCTGCTCCTATACATGCTGCATGAATTATCTTACTATCCATATCATGAAAGTGAAGTTTTTTGATAACAAAACCTAAAAATTTAGGGAAATAAATATTAAAAAAGGCATATAAAATACTTACATAATTAATACAATAAATTATGCTGAAAGAAGCGGACAATGTATAATAGTTACACCAATGATATCTGATTCCCTAAACAAACAAGGTCTTAAAATATATTATTTAAGACCATAACATTCAATTTCTCAATGATAAAACCGTTTTGAAAATTATACATTTCATAAGTTCACAACGATCAATAGACATTGCACAATGAAATCCATATAATTACCGGCATAGTCACACAAATTTATCCATATATAACAAATATAATCAAACACTAATCATAAATTAATCAAAACAAAATAAAACATAAATTTATATTTATTAGGGTTCTGTTATAATTTTGTTGTTCCCATCTCATTCTCCCATTCCCCACCCATTCCCCACAACCTATCGGTTTCTATAATTCCCTATTTTTCCTGTTATATTCATTCCTCATTTCTCCTGTTATAACCGGTTTGTATAATTCCCCCATTAACATCCCCAATTGCACTGTTCCTTTCCCCTCTCATTCCCCATATCCCCTGTTATTCATTCCCCATTTTCCCTATAATTTTGTTATAACCGGTTTGTATAATTCCCCATTAGCATTCAACAATTTCACTGTTCCCATTCCCCTCTCCTCTCGGTTCCAGTTCCCCCAATTCCCCTGTTCCTATTTTGTTTGTAAAGTTCACAGAAATCACTATAAAAGAGAGCAAAGGTTCATTATAAAAGTTCACATAAATCTCCCCCCCCCCCCGTTTTGTCTCTCTTTGCTAACAGATTGATCGCCCCCCTCACAGAAATCGATCGCCCCCCCATTCGTTTTGATCTCACAGAAATCGATCGCCCCCCTTGTTTTGATCTCACAGAAATCAATCGCCCCCCTCACAGAAATCGATTGCCCCTCCTCCCCCCCCCGTTTTGGCCTCTCTCTGTTCA
>Ga0325403_1001810_pt1 | contig 18311 bp, 9 predicted proteins | sample PopdelMetagenome_19_FD_205665 | JGI IMG/M metagenome (GOLD analysis project Ga0325403, IMG submission 205665) | Populus deltoides microbial communities from Bellville, Georgia, United States - Xylem-PdKOR-R4 | ecosystem: Host-associated > Plants > Phyllosphere > Stem > Wood/Secondary xylem...
AAAAAAAATATAATTTCATAAATTATCTCAAATAAAATAAATAATAATCAAAATAATAGAGATCAAATCTAAAAAAATAAAAAATAAAAAATGAAGAAATTAAAATAATAATAATTAACATTTCATAAATTATTTCAAATAAAATAAGTAACACTCAAAAGAATAATGATCAAATTTGATACATAAAAAATTTCAATAAAAAAATGATAAGGAAAAAACAAATAACAATTATAAAAATAAGAACCAAAGTTAATATAAAAATTAAATTTTAAAAGATGAAATTGAAAAATAAATATTCAAAACAAAATATATATAGCAATCAAAAGTTTGAGAATCAAATTTGATATAATTAACAAATAATATGATATTTTTAAATTTTTCGCAACTTCCGAAAAGTGTTTTCCGTCTAAATTTTCCAGGAAAATACTTTCCTGAAAATCAAGCTAAATTTTTTTTGACTGAAAAATATTTATTTTTAAAAAAATATATATTTTTTTACTGGAAAGTGTTCAAGCTAAATCTACATGAATACTCTCAATCTTGTAATATGTTCAATGCATGGTTTGTTTTTTTTAACAGGAAGCTTATAACGATCCACTCCAACAATTACATTATACGATCCATTGTACGTACCCATCTAAACATACTACATAATCCAACACATCCTCAATTTTTTCTTCCTTTTAATTAAAATTAATATTAAAATGAAAGTCTGATTCTATCTGCAAACTTCGATAACATCCTCTCTTTTTTCTATTAATTCTATCCTAGTAGGCAAGGCCCTCTTGGACATTATTGATACATCATTTTACACATCAAGAGAATATTTGGTTTCTCAACACACAAAACAGTAGAAGATAAGAGATAAAATGATGGCTTTACAATTCCCACATCATTTTTTTAAGAATGAATCCTTCACGTTACCACTGCAATAGATGGCTTTTATACAAAGTTGGAAGGATAAACCAAGAGTTCATTTCATAAGCAGCACCATCCGCTAATAACAAAACTGGTTCGTATCGCCATTTCCATGGACACTTGAGAGCAATGGGAACAGAAACAGCAACATACAGTCACACATCCGCTGCCATCTAAAAATCCACTTCCACCCTACTGCTGGTTCTTAAAAGACTGTACAAAACATAACATACACACACAATCAGCAGCAAGCCACCGAAGATACCAGCTTATCTTATATTATATTAAAAATATTAGATAGCATCTCACGTCAATATTCTTGGAGAGGTCTTTCATCTGCTCAGCAAGTTCTTGCTTCTTCTTTGCCGCTGCATAACAAAACATCAGTCACCGTCAGGGTAATAGCAAATAGAGCCTGCAATTGCTAGTCCAAACCACAAAATGTAATAGAAACATACCGATGTTTGAAATATCATCAATCCTCCTCGATGTCCTCACTGCAAATCTCTGGAATGCAGGACTGCAACCACATAAGAAAAATCAAAATTAAAGGGTCAATAATGAAAAGGTTAAAACCTCTACAATGTTCAGAATCAAAGGTAAAAAAGGAGAAGGTTAAGATCATCAAGCAATAACTGAGTCTTTCAAGCCAGAAAGTACTATCAGCAATGATAAAAGGAACAAAAAAGACATGAACTGTTAATCCAGCACCTATCACCTAGGCGTACCGACATCATCCTATCTTTGATATTCATCAAGAACTCATATTCACAAACCACAGATCCACAACCCAAGCTCTTTTTTGTTCGATCAACTCACCCAAATCAGATGAGTAAATAATAATAATAAAAATAATAATAATACAGAAAGTTATATTGATAGAATAACACAGCCCCGTAGCTTCATTTCTATAAATGAATCAGGTTTTTATTCCTTTATGAAAGAAAAAGAGTATTGAATGAAATATAAACAAACAAATAAATAAATGCTCAGTCGTGGAGTTTTCTCAAACTTCAGAAGTTGCACTGCACTGCAGACACAATAATTTAGAAGATTTGACACCGTTTCGCTTCAGGGAGTAAACGGTTAAGGAATGAGATCAATCCCGGCAGCCTATCAGAGAAGCTTTTAACATATGAATTCCACAAGTCATTAAAGCCTGCCTTACAATCTTTGACTAATAGCATGTAACCAGAAGCTCACTAAACAAGATGATGGATAAAAAAAAGAAAAAGAACACAAGACCAAAGAATGAAGAACACATATCAACATAGAGAGAACTCAAATATAGAAGAAGTGCCACAAAAATACAAGAAAAGTACAAAATTTCCCTTTGTGATAAAATATTTTCACAATTTCTAAGCTACATGTTGTAAAATAATATCCACATAGGCATTTTAGTTGTAACCAATCGGTAAATGGTTGAGCCTAGCCCAATAAGAATAAGTATGAAAGAGCCGACTTGATCTAGGACATTTACATGATAAATAGATGAAAGAGCCGACTTGATCTAGGACATTTACATGATAAATAGAGTTTAACATGCATCTAATACACCAAGTTATTTATTCTGGACTTGGAATTTTTCCCTGTACGCTTTCTCCAAGTTGGTCAACACTCTCTCTCAAAAATATTTGTGCTTCTCTACAGCACCAGCAAAGCCCTATGGAACTGGATTTGAATTTAGGAAGGTGTTTTTAGAGAGAACAAGAACATATATGTTTGTCAGAGAGTGTTTTCTGAATTCGATAAAGTGTGTTCTCCAAAATAAATAACATAGCATGCGTCTTAAACTCTATCATCTAAGTCCTCCATCGAGTTCGCTATTTCAAACTCCATCTTCCTGGGTTACGTTAAGCACTTAACAGTTAATTAACTAAAATGCTCATGTGGAAATTATTTACAACACTAACATTTAACAGCATATTACACAAAAAACGTCCATTGCTTCAAAAATCAAACCAGAGAGGATTGCATTAACTGCAACAACCTTAAAAAGAAGTTCTAATCAAAACATCAATCCAGTCAAATGAACCAACAATCTCTTCATGATTCAAAGCAAGGAAAAAAGAACTAATATTATACGCAAACAAAAATAGCCCCAGAAATAAAATTTTGTCCAACTTCAATAGCCACAGCACATAACAAGTTGCACTGCAGACAGAATTATCAACGCTCGTATGCTTCAACTGAATGAAGCATAAGGAACCTATTCAACTCCAATGGTCAGAGAAAAAAGCTTAATTAAAACAAAATCACAAAAAGATTGTTCAAGAATTAAAATATTCACTGTTACATATCAGTTGAGCAAAAAAATCAAAGGCGGATAGAAATCAATAGAATCAAGAATACCTGTTAGCAAGACCATTGACGACAAGCTCATTCACAACATAAGATAAGACCCTGTGCACGAAATTACCACCCGCCATGGCTTGTTACCTTTCTTAAAAGAAAGAGATCAAACAGACACAAATCAGCAACGAGTTTAATCTTAAGAAATGAAATTGATTGATCAACAAATACCTTTAGGATTTCTTTTTATTTCTAATCCAAGATTACAAAACCAACAGAGCCCTATAAAACAGTAATTCAATTTTCTTTTTTTAAAAATAAGAATAAAACCTAAAATTATGAAATTCAGGTATCCATAATTATGATACACAAAAAGATTGGGCACGTAAAAATGACCACAACAGATTTGATTGATTATCAAGCAAGTGCAGCTAAGGAATTGACTGCGTAACCTGAGAGAAAAAGAATGGCGATCGGGAAGCAAATTGAGTGTGGAGAAAGATTCATCGATGACAGGAATGCGTGTTTAGGGTTGGTAAGAGAGGCCCATGGGCTTCGTTTCTTGTTTAGGGTTTGAACAGCCCAGGGTCCGTTAGCAAGATGACTGTTTTCTTTCTTTGGTTTACAAATTCCCTCCCATCCCTATGCTCTCATCAATCAATCAATCAATCGCTGTGGAGAACAGAATATCTGAAGGGTTGCTTACGTAATACACACACACTAGCTATCTAACCTGTATTCTGCTGCATGTTGTAATTTTTTTTTTGTCAAAAAAATACCGGTATGTAGGCATTTTGATGTGTTTTATATTAAAAAATTCAAAGAATAAATCATAAAAAAATTAGCATGTTTTTTGTTTGGTTTGTTCTTGTGCCTATACTATCATGTTTGTTTTTTTCGTGCTCGTTATTTGTTTGATATAGTCTTGAAAAAACTTGTCATGTGTATTTGATACATGCTCAACTTCTTTTAGAATAAATCTTTTAAAAAGTTTATTTGTTTAAAAGGTTTCTAGCAACTTTAATTTTTTAATTGTTATAGTTTTTTTTTTTTTAATCTAGTTTGCTATATTCATGCAATTTATTTGAATTTCTTTGATGCATATTTTTATGAACTAGGATTGGTTTACACATGTTCTTGCAAACTTGTTTTTCCTGTGTGTGAAGTGTCCATATCAGGGATGTTATCACTTGCCACCTGTGATCGTCTTATTCATGCTATAGTCAACGGCATTTGCAGGAATCACAAAACCATATCTTTATATATCATGAAGGCATGTCAGCCTTTATGTTAGTAATTCCGCATAGAGAGAATTGGTTAGGGGAATACATTCTCCACCTAAAAAATATTTACTGAAAACTTCACTTAAACCTACTAGCTTGGGGTTGAGCCTGCTGGAATCTTCAGTTTGACAGGAGTTAATGGCTTAACGCATTTGCTTCAAAAGCTCTGGGCCAGAAAAATACTCATGTTCTTCACCAAATAATACGCAGATTCAGTTGGCCAGCAAGCACCCAATGAATTTCGCAGTATCTTCCAGTAGCATCTGCTTTACTTAATGGAGGTTTAACAAAGACATCTGTCACAATTCAGCAAGGTTAACTTGAAACCTGAGAAGTAACAACCTACGTTTAAGCCTAGAGCAGGGGCTGGTTTCCATGTAGATGCAGGCCCATAAATGGGTAAGAATAATTACAATATAACATTAAGAAGATGTGTAAATAAGGAAGATGAAAAACCCACTCAAATTGGGATCCAATTCCAAGTTTTCTCCACCATTTGATTTGGATTTAGCAAATCATGTAAATGATGCCTAAGAAAGGATGAGCAGGAAGAAAAGACTGCTGAGGACGTGTAACTTTTTATTTCAAAGCTCCCAAACCAGTGTCTGTACATGAGCTAAATATATTACCCCCCCCCCCCCTCCCCCAAATAAGATTCAAGAAATCGATGTGCATGGAACGAGAAGTATGAGGTTATCAAAGCAGCTTCCCCGACACAGCAGAAAAAGTAGTAAATCACATCCAGATGGCACGTGAAAGTTTACACTGCTACATGCGACTTCGCTTGCTCAACATTGCTGGCTTAAAACTGGCAAGACCAGTGATTTCCCTGCCTGTTATCAAGCTGTTGATGTCATAGGTGCCTTCATATGTGTAAATGGGTTCTAAATCACATAGTGCCTGCAATGTGATCCCAAATACAGGAGGGTGAATGATATGTACAACAGCAAAGCATGTTGGAAAATTAAAGAAAACAGATTCTTCACATCTAAGAACAGTGATCAATGAAGAAGCCATTCACCAGTTGGTGCAATGAGTGGTAAATGAAAACAAAGCTGAATCAAGTTTTTAATCTTTGCATGTCAAAAGACCTCAGGCATGGCTTTTGGTATTGAAAAATTCCATTTTCATCTGATCTAAATGTGTCAGTCATGTGTCCAAGAGTAAACTTCTCAGTAAGGAGTTTAGCATGAAAACCTTGGCAACTAGAAAATCAGCCAAAATTCCATTGCCACCAAGTAACTCCCTCCCAATACTAGCAGTTTCCCTTGCCTTCAAACTGATCCATGCCTGAAGATGTAAAACAACATCAATGCATCATGGCTGGAAAGCACAATCCTTTATCACTAAATATATCACAGAAATGAATCGGTCAATCATACCTTTGCCAAGCTAGCTTGACCTGGGGTCATTTTTTCCTTTTCATACAACTTGCAAAGACGCCAACCAACTAGTACCATTGCTTGGACATTACCAAGCATGTGAACAAGTTTCTGTTGATTGATTTGGAAAGCTGCCAATGGTGCTCCAAATTGTTTCCTTTCCTTTAGATACCTTAGAATCATTTAAGAGTCAGTATAAGTAATGTGGGAAGTTACAATAAAGGTACTCAGGAGAATCAGGATATAAAGTGATTACCTGTGACACATGTCATAGACCCCCATTGATATGCCAATAGGTTGCCAGGCAACCATTACACGCGAAACAGCTAGAACCTAATTTTACTTAGCAGTACTCAGCAAGGAGCTTGGAAATCTCAAACTCATAAAGATGAGATCATATAGAACAAAATGGAATAAGAACAGAAAAATTCAGCTGTGTAAAAAGTTCACAACAAGCAAGATTTACCAGGCCCTTCTGCGAATCAATACTATAGGTGAACTGATGAGTAATTGTGTATTGATTTTCACGCTCATTAAAACTCTCAACAAGGTAAAAAGGACCTGACTAATTAAAAGGCAACCCCCAGGGGTAAAAGGAAAAGATGTAGCTTTCTTATGTTGGCAATGTTACAAAACACTCAGTAAAGGGAACAGAGTAGAAGTTCAAACACTGGCAAATTATAACAATCTCAGAAGCGCATTTAAACTTAAAAGGTCCTAAAAGCCATGAACCAACTAAAATGCAGAAAAACATGGTCCAAATAAAATTATAAAGATTTTTTTTTCCTTTGTTTATTTAATTGAGTTTTAAAGAGCTTGAAAATCAACTGCCAAAGAGTAAAAGGAAGAGATGTATTTTCCTTGGTAATGTTATGAAAAGCTCAGTAGAATGGGTGTAGAGCAAACACACCAAAAACCGCTGCAAATTATAACAAGTTTTGAAGCATATTCAACTAAAAACATCCTACCAAATTACAGAAGTCAAGTAAAATGCAGAAAAACATTGTCTGGATAAACTTAGAAAGTATATTTTACTCTTGCTTCATTTGCTTAAGAAGATAGGGTAGAATACAAAGATCATAATATAATTCTCATAAATTTTGAATAGTTTGATCTGTTTCTCTCATCCACTAGACATTTCATTAATTTTGTGTTCTCCAATTGACTTACTAAATCTCAACAGAATCACGTAGGCGACAACAACTTTGCAAACAATTATGTGAACTTCTAAAGTTTGATATGATGGGAATTGATCCCAAGGCTAAGGCAGCCCCAGTGGTAATGTTCTACGGCATTAATAACTCTTGGTTGGCATACTGTTGCACTCCAGATAAATACTGAAGTTTCAGATTTGCAACATAACACTGGAGTTCCATTTCACTATCTTTTGGCAACACAAATAGATTACTTGGTATTTCCTAAAACTAAAGATTTGCGGACTACCACTGCATAGTTGATTATCCAGAAAGTCATAGCAAGACTGACACTAATGATTATGGGCAGGTTTCTCAGAAAGAACTTGTTACTGCTGTACCTTATTTGTATCTTGAAAAGAGTTGACACCAGGCAACCTGTCCTCATCAGGAACAAAAACTCTTTTCATGACAATATCTCCATTTTGTACGATGCGCAGACCAATTTTATTTTCAATTTTTGTAACTGTTAATCCAGGAGCGTCCTTCTTTAGTATAAATCTGAAACAGGAAAAAAAAGAGAGGGCAATACATGTAAAAAGACAATGCACAATGAAAAACTGTCGAGTGTAGTGTTATGAACAAAACTAGAGAAAAAAGACACCTATAAAATGCACAATAATGGGCATGAAAGTCAGAAATTGAGAATGAAGGAGTGAGACCTTTCTAGGAGAGTCACTTACTGAACCTTATTTTAGCTAGTAAATAAAATTAGCCTTCTCTTCTCATTTCCAGCTCACCCATGTGTTGGAAAACTCATGCAAAAGCATGCCAGGATGCCCAAAAAGTACTCATAAAGTAGCTTGTTTCAAATGTACTCATCTCTAAACACTCAAGCATTTGGCATGCAATACTACATACAAGTACAGTTGTACTATAGATTTGAGCCTTGATAGTTTCCTCAATCTTGTTAAGAATTACTGAGAGATGTTGGTGAGCATTTAGAGCCAACAATCATTTATATGGCTTCAGATGGGATCAAGCACACACCCTTATCAGATGTCCAGTTTGCTTGATTCACTTAGGGGCCATGAGAAAGGAAGTCTTGTGCGAGGTTTGGTTATGCACAAACAGTCTCAGTGCATTTGATTGATGGGAGTCACTGGTTTTGGGCTCAGAGAATGATGGAACCGGTAATCATTAGGATACCATTTCACATATCTTATAGATGCACAACAGACTACTTTCTTTGTGTTCCTGTGTAACTATCCACCAAAATACAGAACAAACTTGATAGACAATGACTAAAGTGTAGCGTTTTATCACAGACATCTAGTTTCTATAATTACAAATCTCAGAGATCAGCATAATGTCGACAAGACTCACCACACTAGTCATAGATAGAGAGAATCATACCCGTTAATCTGATTAGTAGTGGTATTGCGAGCGAATACAACAAGCAAATCTGCAAAGGTACTGTTTCCTATCCAGCGTTTTTTGCCCTCGAGCATCCAACCTCCTTCCACCTGAAAATCCCAGAATGAGAGCAAAAGCAAGACATAGCAAGAAATTCAGCAGAACGGCATGAAGAATAGCAACGTAAAAATAACATAGAAGAGGTCAGGATGTCAGACCTTTATTGCTGTTGTTTTCAGACCACTTGCATCACTTCCATAGTCAGGCTCGGTCAAAGCCTAGTGATCAGGACACCATAAAATAACTTGAATCTAGCATAAATACGTATCAGACACATGTAGTGGCCGAGTGCCAAAAGAAGCCACTTACCCAACAAGCTACGGCGCTGAACTGTGCCAAAGAATGTAAATATTTCAGCTTCTGTTCCTCTGAACCACACAATGCTGTTCTTCACAATCCATGCAAAAGGTCAGAACTCATTAGTTAGCAGCATCTTGTTTTGTAACTAAATCCAGGAATTAGCATGTCTCAAAAGGAAAGACAGTTAAACCAAGATCTCACCTATGGTGAGCATTGCCAGAGAATGCACCAAAATAAAAGTCGAACAGCTCGCGTCAACTCTAGCAACTTCTGCCATCGCGATGGCACTTGCAGTGATGGAAAGACCAGGGCACCCATAACCCTGAGATTTCAAGTCAGTTAATCATCCAATTTCCCAATTCAACTTGAACAAAATACAAAGTTACCTTGATCGTTCCCCCAGCTATACCCAAGGCACCGAGCTTCGGAATAGCATGAAACGGGAACTTCGCCTTCTCCCAATACTGTAAAGCAATAAAATAAATAAATAAATTATACATAGTTTTTTTTCCCGCCAAAATCTAAACATAATACCTCTGTCATCATCGGAGCTATTTCCTTCTCCATGCACTCCCTCACTCTCATCCTGAGTGCCTGATCCTCCACGGTTAATAAATCACTGAATTGATAGTAATCTGAAACTGTTTTATTTTAAAATAACAACAGCATATTCATTGATTAGCGAGTGTCGAAAATGGCCTAAATTTCTCTCAATAGATCATAATTTTATTTTATTAAAAAAAAAAAACTATTGATGCTCTTACCGTTAGGAGGAAATGTGGAAACTGGAGTTGCTTGAGGGAAGGCGACGGAAACATCCAACGGCGGTAAATTAAAATACGAGCTCCTTGGATTTTGCTCAACCTCATCTGCTAAAACAGTTTAAAAAAAGTAATTAATTAATTTAGGAACAACATGAAGATTAATGGAATCAAGCCATTAACAACAGTATATCAAACTTGTTTGACATGCACACCTCTGTTTTTAGGGATTGACATGGTTGGAAAATATAAAGCGAAGAGAGACACCTAAGATGTGTTTTCTTTTTTATTTGGTACTAAAATCTGTGACGTTCTTGCTCTTATGATCTTATCAGTAAGAGACAAATGAGATAGAAACGACGAAACTACGTTTTAAAATATGCGAAAATGACTACTAAGTTGAATTATATAAAACATTAGTAGTGGTCTTTTTTCTTCTTTTTTTTTTCCATTTAGTTTTTATATTTCCAGTTCACCGAGACGCAGGCCATAGCCATCGAAGAGTGTCATCCTTTGCGTGATGTCATCTATGACATGAATGATGAAAATCGTATCAATTGGAACGAAGTTAGGCATACCTTAAAGCCGCCAATGTCACTGAAGCTATGGGGGGGGTCTATACTAAGATGCTGTTTGGTAACGTAGTTACGGGTGAGGTTTACCCGCAACTACATATTTAAATGTTTGGTAACAGAGAAAAAAGTGATTTTTATTGGTGGGATCCATTAATTTTAACTGTTGCACCACAGGTTTGGAGAAGCAGCTGCTCGTTGTGATTTCCTCTTAACAGTGGAGTCATACTGTTAAGTGAACAGTGGAGCCATGCTCCATTGTTGCACTGTTCACGTGAACAGTTGTTGTTTTTTTTTTTGAAAAACCAGTGCAATTAATTTATTTCACTCGCACTGTTCACGTGAACATGAACTTCTAATTTTTTTTTGTTTTTTTAAAAAAATTAGTTTAAAGTGAATTAAATTTACTCATACTGTAATCTCAATTTTATTCCTGATAATATGTTACCTAATTTTATTGCACGCTCAAAAAATCATGAAAACTATAGTTCTTGTCAAATAAATTTTGGACGTAATGAAATTGTAATTTTTTTTTAAAAAATTGAGTTTTACTTGAAAAACTAGTATTTAATATTATTTAATAATACTATATAAATTAGAAGGATATCGCATGATGACATAGCATTTATGAAATTTGATCGCAATTCCAATTATGTTCTTGCCGGGTCCGACCCAGTTAAAAAAATTCAGTTTTTATTTTTATTTTGTTTTATTCATTAAATTAGAAGGATATCGCTTGATGACGTAACAAAAAATTCAGTTTTTGTTGTTGCGTACTTAAGAAACCATGAAAAATATAGTCATTGTTGGATAGATTTCGTATGTGATGACATTGCATGTAGTTTAATGGAATAATAAATAAATTTTGATATCAATATTATTTATTTCATGATATAATAATAGTAGTTAAATCTACAATATTTAAATTAAAAATATTTTTAATTATTTTATAACCTCAATTTGAAAAGCATTTTTTTAACCAAACACATTAAACTACTTTTTCTTCAACCTCAATTTCAACCACAGTTTTAATCAAACACCTATTTTTTCAAACCAACCTCAACTAAAAGTACTTTTTATAAAACAACTTTTTTCAAATCACAACCACAACAGCAACCGCAATACCAAACACACTCTAATCCAATGCCACAACATCAAGATTCAAGGGGGACAAGTCACCACTCAGGGACCTACACCTGTACTAACTAATCCAGGACCCAAAAGGAAAAAGGTGTGTCTGTCAGGTTCGGTTATTCTTTGTTGAGTTGGGCGAGTTCGACCAGAAATGCTATGCTTACACACAAGACTACCCCTCTTACCGAAAACTTATTCCTCGTTATTTTAAAACTACGTGGGCCCAACTTTATAACTAGCCCATATACTTCTTTTTTTAACGAAAATGTGATGGCTTTAAGATAAAAAGGAAACCATCTTCGGCCAACTAGCATAAATACATCAAGTGTCGTTCAATGCAGGCCCAAACCAAGCAAGAATATTGACCACACGTTATTCTAATAAATGATAATAAATAGTTATTTATTATTCTAATAAATGATAATAAATAGATAGATATTAGATATAAGATAAACTATATGAAGATATTTGAGTAATTAAAATAGCTAATAAATGATAATAAATAGTTATTTATTATTCTAATAAATGATAATAAATAGATAGATATTAGATATAAGATAAACTATATGAAGATATTTGAGTAATTAAAATAGCATTTATCATCTTATATAAATTAGAAAAAAATATTTCATTTGTTTTCAAATAATATTGATTGTGAAATTTTTTATTAATGTGGAATAAAATTTAAAAAGAGTTTCAAAATCTTATTCAAAGAATCAATAATTATAATGTTAATAACTAACATAATTTAACAAAGCATACATACTCCATGCTATAATGTTTAAATCATAATATTCATGGTGATGGGATAATAATTATATTGAAAAACTGGTCACTAAAAAGTTAAATCAAACCACTTATAACTTTCTTAATATTTGGGGGTATCGTGATAAATTGCTAGATATTGTACTTGATATTCAAATATAAACTAATCAATTGTTGAATTGATAATAAACTAAATTATTTAATTTGTTTCATCTTATTTTATTTAGGATTGTAATTTATATTTGGGCTAATTTATTAGGAAACCTAATAGGTCACATACATAAGAACTATTGATAAAAAATTAAAATGAGATGATTAATCAAGTGTGATTTTAATGTAAATAAATTTAAAAATTTAAGAACTAGAATGTTATTAATACAGAGAATTATAATTTTAGATCTAAAAACAATCAAGTAAGTAAAGACTTAATTTAATAAATTTAAGGGGTAAATTGACATTTTACTATTTATAAGGTTTTTAAATTTTTCTATAAATAGAAATTTATACCTTTTATTTTTCAAGGTGAGTATAATACACTACAGAAACACCTAAAATACAAAAAAGCTAATATTCTATGTGTCTCTTCTAAAAGGATTTAAGAGATTTTTCACCCAAGTTCATGTAGATTATTATTAGAGATCGGATACTTTGACAACTTATAATTTATAACAACTCAATTTTAAAGCAAATATTTAAAGCTGAAAAAAATATTTGATCTTCAAATAAGCTTCGATAAACATTATATGTATTTTTAATACTCGTAAAAGATTTTAAATTTATTATTTTTACTGCGGCATATGTTTCCAGCAGTACAAGTAACTTATCTATGTTGTTGCAGGGTACTAAATCTGGGATTCTTGGTGACATTGTCAGAGGTTTTAAAGGGGGAAAGGTAGACCGACCACAGTGTGGATATTACTCCAATTCCCAAACCAGCAAGAATGCTACATGTAAGACGTTTGCTATTTGTGCTGTTTCTACAATTCTGGCCTCTTTATATGTTGTTTTCCGTGACACTTGCAGTAGGACAAGCAGGTTCAAATGGATGGCATCAGTTTCCTTTGGATTTACTTCACGAAATCATGCTTTTGGCTGTGTTACTAAAAGGCTGTTGCACATGCAGGATTCCTGGTGCTGATAATAAAAGTTCAGAGCTAAAAATGGCTCAAATTGGCCATTTTCATTCTATTAGAGGTTCAGGAAGCTGGGGAGCTTAATATAGGCCTGTGGAGCATAAAACGTTGCTAATTAGGGTGGAGCTTAATATAGGTATGTGGAGCTCATTACAATTTAAAATACACAAAAAATGTCATCTTCATCATTCTCTCTCAGTTCAAGTGTTTCCTTTATCGTAACTGATACGGAAACACATGAACTTGCTCATGGCAACCAAATCATCCAACGAAGTTCAAAATAAAGCGAGAGGTAAATCTGAGTTTCTTGTGCGTTTGCTTGCATGGATTATTGAACAATTCACCTCTAATTTTGCATTGCAGAGAAGAGAACGGACAGGGAGATTTTACTAGGTTCTGGTGGAGAAACAAAGCCCAGAAGTAGTAGGAACCTTAAGGAAATCGTAGCTAAGTACAGAAAATCCAAGGTAACGTTGCATGTTGGTTTATTTTGACGAACTCTTCTTTCATTGGTAAGGCCAACATCAATAGTTTGAATTGATTGTGTTTTTTTGGTTTGGTAAATGATTTTAGGACGCCTCTTCTCCGGCTGCTAGTGCACGAAACAAGCGGGTCCAAAGGCAGGAGAAGCTGGAGGTAAGATTTTAACCAAAAAAAAGAAGAGAAAATACCTTTAATTTTCACAATTGAATTTCCTCACGTTTCATTTTTATCGTATTTTCTTTGATCAAACTTTCTCCAGATGCCCCAAGTCAAATTGGCTATTTTTGGATTTCTTCAGCCTTCATATGTTCCTAGACAATTTACCATGCATTGCTTTCTAAATTGTTATATACACGAAAGGCCTATCTTGACCAACTGCTAAATGTTTTATATTTATATAAGAAAATCAGCAATGACACTGAAGAGCTGGAAGGTAGATCAGAAGACTATGCATCATTGGCAAATGAATTTCTCAAGAAAATGGAGAAACGAAAGTGGTGGCAACTGTGAGAAAGATATAAGCCTGATATGCTAGCTATCGGACAGGTTTTAAAGTTTTTCCTTCTGTTTGTTTATCCCCTTTGTGCATGGTGAGATTTCTCCAAGACCCCAACTGGAGATTATCATCGCATACTATGTGCGATTTGCGGCATGTAATGATGAAGACAATTATGAATCTGTACTTCGATTATGTCTATGAGTAAGTTTCTACTGTGCTTACTTATCTACAGATGATTTTGGGCTGCACATTATAAAAGCAGTTGTCCTCCAACTAAACCTGAACCTTTTAATTACAATGGCAGAGCCACACAACCTCCCAATTACCAATTCCATGAAGAGAACGTGTTTTTCATTGGTTTCTTCATTCTTGGATTCACACTGTATGTTTTATTTTTTCCCTCCTGCAACCACTTTTCCCAGGAAAAATTAAACGCGTACGGGACCAGAAAGAATCTTACAAATGAGTACTGAAAATTGCCTGAGCGCAAGGCAATGTACCCAAAGTTGTCGAAGAGCGTATGAAGAACAAAGGCAATTTTATAGCGAGGCTTACGCCAATATATTGAACTTGTACAAATATAGCATCACATAGCAACCACTGAAGGCCATCTAAAATATTAAAAAGGATGGGATACAAAAGGTTCAAGAGAAGAAAAAAGGAAAGATTCTAGCTAGCCTTGTGGCGTAAGAAATTTCATCTTCTGTTATTGAAGGCACGCACGCGTCTTTATACTTGGCCTTGGCATTTGGCACATTATTTGGGCCGAATCTCTGCTGTCTGAGGCCAAGTGTTGATGAACCAGCCTGGGAATCAACCTTTGAAAGCCATGCAGCAGAGATTCGCAACTTCCAGGATTCCCTCCTCGTCTAGCCATTCACTCAAGAGAACTGGCCGTTGCCACTCCCCAAAAACAAAGACCATAAATTAAAGAAGGATCCCAGAGAGAAGACGAGTAAGAACAACAACGTTGACCGAGTGCATGGATCCTATTGCTATTATTTATGGGAAGATGTATTTTATATGTAGATCATGCCATAGTCAAGCAAATCAAATATGCAAATACCATATGCTTATTCCAGCAATTTTCCTTGAAAAAGGACCAATTAGTTATACAAACAAAGGAGAAGAAGTTAATTTCAACTTGAGAGTGATTGCGATGGATGTTTCATATTTCAGTTCACAGTGATAAAACAAAGGGATTGCTTACAAATTGAATTAGATTAATAACCTTTTATAATTAAGCTTACTGGTTACAAGATTTAAAGATTTGGCATGTTGGTGTGACTTGCCATCTTCACCGGTTAATTTAGTTATTTTTTTTATTAACATGGATGTCCGGTTAGTTTGCGCGTATCTCGATTAATTTCACGAATCTTGAAGTTAATAATTATACAAACTTTCAATAATCCTGAGTTTTATAAAACTCAAATTAATAAACAAATCTAGAAATTAATTAGTTCAGCTAACACTTGATTTGGTTATTTTCTAATCACTACTGGTGACCCTTAATTTGTCCAATATATAGTCTAGAGGTGGCTGCAATTCATGAGCATGTTTGACACATGGTTAATTTGAAGCTCCAGTATGGCAAATAGAAGATAAGGATGGATGGCTTAATCCTTGTCTGGTTTTAGAGTGTGTTTGAAGTATGGTAGTGGTTGTTTTTCAAATAGCTTTTCATGTCGAAATACATGTTAATAATATTTTTTTTATTTTTTAAAAATTATTTTTGACATCAGCACATCAAAACGATCCAAAAAGTACAGACCGCACTCAATTTTAGCCAAAAAAAATTTGAAATTTGGTCAAACACAGGTTTAACCGCAAAGCCAAACAAGCTCTTAGGCGACGGAGGAAAGCACTTTTTGAATCTTTAACAAAATAAAAAATTAAAATGATTAAATTACTTTAAAAATTAGATTTTGTTAAATTAGGATTCAATAGCTTTTTTATATTTTTATTTCGGTTTTTTTTAGTAATAATCAATCATTTACATAATCACAATAGTTTTACAAGTTTTCTACAATGGTTTGTTTTTTGGCATATATTTTCTTAAAAACTATTTTCTAATTTTTTTTATGTTTATTTAAGTTTTAAAAAATTGATCAATAAAAAATAATTTTTCAATTAAAAAAAACACTTCAGTCTTTTCAAAGAAAACTATTTTCCTTTTCTTAACTTCGGAGAACACTTTTCAAATCTTTAACCAAAAAACAAATTGAAATGACTAAATTATTTTTAAAATCAAGATTTGATAAACTGTGATTTAAGAGGCTTTTTTATATTTTTGTATTGGTTTTTTAGTAATCATTAAGTTGACTAAGGATAGATATAAAATATAATTAAAAAAATAAAAAGTGGTTAGCACATAAATTAGATACGTCAGCATGTAAGACGTGCCAAATTAAAAAAAGGTTGAAAACAAATAAAAAATTAAAATAACACGAACCAAATTGAAAAAAATAATATATGACAAATTAGGATTGGATGATGAAATTAAAAATAAATAAAAAGTTTTATAAAATGGTTAATAATAAAAATTAAAAATCAAAAAAATAAAAACTAAAATTAAAATATTAAAAACAAAAAAAACTAACTTGTAATTTTCAAAGGAGAAGAGGAAACAAAACAATATAGGTCCACTGGCGAGAAACTGCTCCACCACCTCCAACACACGTCGCATCATTGAGAAAAGAACGGAAAACGCTTCCAACAATACAGTAAAATAACATAATCTGTTATTGAAAGGTACCACACGCGTTACCCAAAATACACGCGCGCTTCACATTTGTTAGCTTGTGAATGACATCCACTGGCAACTCTTCCCATTTAACTAATAATTAACATGTATAAGAAGACAAAATTATCCTGCATGAAACCAGTAGTAACAAAAAACCTATACTGAAAAGATCAAAAGGCCACTAGACACATGGATTATTTTTTTAATTCTAAAGGTAAATATGGTATTTTACTATATTAAAAAAAAAGTACTCCTGTTAGTCAATTTTAAAATTTTTAACCTGGAGGGTAATTAGATTATTTATATGTGCCAAATCAAATTGAAAAGACACTTACATCTCTGTTCAATTCCTTAATGATTAATGAGCAGTGTAAAAACATCAAAATAATTTGTTTTTTTTTTAAATGGCAAAAACATAATTATACTATTGTATTTGTAGGGAAGAATAAATTGTATATGCACAGTGAAAATATGGTCAATTGTAGTTTTTTTTTTTTTTTGGTTATGTTATATCTACACCATGATTCAAATGATAACATGACCCCCCAACCTGGCTATTCATTTTATTTTATTTTTTATTAAGACCACAAATTAATATTTGTATATATAATAAAATGAAGCACGATCGACGATGGCAGGGGCGGGGGCGGCGGCGGCTAAATTTTAGCTTCTTTTTTCTCCCAGTGCCTTTGTCACCACCCAGTTGAGTGTACAAGTAGGAAAGTTGAAATTCCTTCACGTTTTACACAGATGGTGAGTAAGGCCTTCGCACTCCTCCAATCAAATTCCATCGATGAATGTGGTCTCGTGATAAGTGGAAAGCCATGGTCCTGTTATATCCAAGAGAAATTGTTTGGTTAGATTAGGCTAATACATGGGTAATGCATGTGAGCACAAGCACCATATCATTGTTTAATTAATATCTTTATAAATTAATAGATTAAGTTTATCCAACGATTTAATTTGCATTAAGTACCCTTGTCTTTGTCTTTACAATCTCCCTTTTAACTACCATAGATGTTTACATTCTGAGGAGGACCTCTAATGTAATGGAGATACACTAATTCTTTATGTTCATTACAAAAATATGATCTTATTTTGTTGAAATAAAAATACTCGAAAGCCTTTTTGTCATGAAATATATTTATCTTAATATAAAGATTGAATGAATTGAAAGTTATTGAACTTGTCTCATCCCTTTCGAGTATAAAAATTTGAATAAATATGTTATTTATTTATTAGTTTTAATAATTGATAGACAGTTTTTTTTTGGGAACTTGGCATAGTAATATTTTTTGGGTAAAATAGCACGGGTGGAAAAATATTTAGGGATCTAACATGCTTGATCGATGGATATATAACATCTGCAACTCGATAATCGTATTCTTTATCTGTGGCTCGAGAGTCATAAATGCCAACTGTGACTTAACTAAGAGA
>Ga0325403_1001811_pt1 | contig 18306 bp, 3 predicted proteins | sample PopdelMetagenome_19_FD_205665 | JGI IMG/M metagenome (GOLD analysis project Ga0325403, IMG submission 205665) | Populus deltoides microbial communities from Bellville, Georgia, United States - Xylem-PdKOR-R4 | ecosystem: Host-associated > Plants > Phyllosphere > Stem > Wood/Secondary xylem...
CTCCTTTTTGCATCTTTCATCCAAAAGTGCCTTCAAAACATAAAACAAAGAATATCAAGGCATTTTATATATAAAACATAGGCAAAACACTAGTTAAATGTGGGTGAAACTATCAAATAATATGGTTTCATCAACTTTCACCTACTGTACATTTCCACAAGCCAAAGAACGCACAAGAGAAGTAAGATCATTAACTTTATTTTCAAGGTTAGAAATACTTACCTCATTTACTTATTTGCTTAGGAAGTCTCCATGCGTGCCAAATTGTTTGGAGTTAGCTACCATATTTGAGATCAATTGGCATGCAGCCTTGGGTGTCTTATCTATCAATTCCCCACCACTTGTCGTATCAATGATACTGCGGCCAGTAGGCATCAGTCCTTCATAGAGATATTGAATGAGTAGCTGATCGAGTATCTGATGATAAGGGCATTGAATGTACAATTGTTCAAATCTTTCCCAAAACTCGAAGAATGTCTCCCCATGAGATTGCCGAATCCCATATATTTCTTTCCTTATGTTGGCAATTCGAGATGCTGAGAAATATTTTTCACGAATAATCTTCTTCATGCCATTCCAAGTTCCAATGGAACCTTGGAGAATAGAAAAAAGTCATGCCTTTGCTGCCCTTTTTAAAGAGAAAGGGAAAGCTTTCTACTTAACTTGTTCTTCGTCAACTTCGTTCAAATTCATGCTAACACAAACCATATGAAACTTCTTGAGATGAGTATGAGTGTCTTATCCAGCAAGTTTGTTGAATATTGGTAGTAAGTGTATAAAACTAGACTTGAGCTCGAAGTTGTCATTGTTGTCGATGTTTATGCATAATGGTTTATTCTCCATATTAGGAGCAGCAAGCTCCTTGAGTTTCTGTTGTTGTGCAACAGCCATGGTGTTGACTCGAGAGCTTCCTTTCATAATCTACGTAAAGTTCTTTCTATTTCAAGGTCAACCTGCACTTGACTCTGGTTAGTAAAACGGGTTACAAGCATAAATCGTCAAGAACACTAAAAGAAAAAAATCGCACAAGAGATTGAAAGTAGTGCAAATTGAATGAAAATCCTACGCTAGAACACAAAAACTGCCTACAAACCCTAGAAAACAATGAAATTTGGCCTAGATAGGGTGGGGCTAGTGGCCTTTCAGTCCTGTTCAAAACATCGTTTTCCTTCAGGAAAAAAAAGGACGGGACCAAATTCCACCAAAAAATTGGTTTTAAACAGTACCAATATCGTACTGTACAATACCGCTACAAGCAAAAAACATATGTTTCTCTTCTTTTTTTTCAACAAAATAAATAACAATCACAACATAAGAATCAACTAAAAATCACTTCCTCGATAATGGAGCTAAAATTTGTTGCGATGTCGCGATCGCACAAATTAATTACCTAGCTTAAATAAACAAGGTAATATAGAGCAAGTAAGGGGTCGATTCCACGAGAAAGGTTTAGTTTAGATTTTTATGCTATATGATATTCAACTAGGGGGTTGTGAAGTTATCTATGCTATACTTTAGTAAACAGAAAGAAACAATCAATGTTAAATCAAAGAAAACTGAAATTTATCTAGAAAACAAACCTTGGTCACAAGTAAACATCCTCCTATAGAAATTCAAACTGATCATGGAATCAATTTATACTCCGAATATTTATCTTTTCTTATGTTGAATAGTTAACAGATCCACTGTATAACTAATCCTAACCATCAAACAACCACAATGTCCGCATTAGTAATTTAATTCTATAGCAGCCTTAAGAATTAGATAAATTGATTAATCTAGACAACATAACTATCCGCAGTTCATGTTTGATTTGTTCGAATTTTTTTCCTAAGATTAATAATGTAGATCCACCACAATTATTAAACTCAGTTGCTTCAAAAGTTTAGATACCACAACTCCGGTTTTGATAGCAAACTTAGTAAAAGATTGTTCACAATGATAACTTAGAGTCTGCTTTAGCAATTAAAATAAACAATCATAGAAAATAAGCATAGGAGAACAAACATATTCATTCATTATATAAACTAAAAAGAAAAGGTAAAATAAATCTCATAGTTCTTGAAAGCCGAAGGTTTTGTGTCCTTAAAACCAAGAAAAAGAGTTTAGCCTTGCATGTCTATTGGACAACTAATCAAAAAGAAAGAAGTATGCATGATTTTTGGTTTCTTCGAGGAAAGGGGTGTTTTTCTTCTCTTGGTTGGCCACCCTCTCTTTCATTTCTCTCTTTGTTTTTATATCCTAGGAAACCTTAATCTCTTTTCTACAAAATAGTCCTTTCTTAAGTAAACAATTTATACTTAAGTGTTTCAATAACTATTTTCCCAAAAAAAGAGAGATAGTCTTGTATAAATATTCAAGCTTTGAATTTTTACTTAGAGGAGCTAAATTGTTGAAATAAAGATTTGGATGTTGGTTTGGATGCTTTGAGAAGTATTTTGGACTTGTTCCTTCAAAAAAATCATATCTATTGGCAGAAATCATATGTCATCTTAGAAAAATTATATCTTTCTTATATGAGCTCTTTTTCTGCTAAAAGTTGGTATGGTGATAGGTCTTCGATTTAGGAATCCAAAACCATTGAGTTTGCATCAAATGGACTTCTGTAGCTTAAGATATTCAAGTCAGAATGGATGAAGGTCAACATTAACAGAATGCGAGATTTGTCTTTGAAGGTTGCGATTTCCATATGCTTTCTTTTTTTTTCTTGCCATATATGTATAGAAAGGTATGGATGTTAGATTTCTAATGCCACTGGAATCACTTCGGTTTGACCTCCAGAGCTCAAGCTCTGCATAAAACATTGTTTGAAGGTCAAATCTGCCAATTATCTCTAATTTACTTTTTTTTTTTTTTTGAATCTTTCATCCAAAAATGCCTTCAAAATATAAAATGAAGAATATCAAGGCATTTTATGTATAAAACATAAGCAAAACACTAGGTAAATATGGGTAAACTATCAAATAATATGGTTGCATCAGGTAGACATGTATTCTTATTCTATCTATTTCTCCCTTTTTTTGTTCCATTGGAACTCTTTTTCATTCAACTACTAAAACTATTTCATCATCCAATTCCAACTTCCATTCAAGATTTCATAAAATTGCACATATCATATTTTCTATGTCAGCAGTATTTTCATCGCTTGACAATTCACACGAAAGACCATTCACCTTAAACACATATACATTCGGGATTCTATCCGAAATAACAATATTATTACGCAAACTTTTATTCTTTCATATAATATTTAACATTCGCTAATATACATTTTATAATCATGAAATTTAACAAAGAAGCATAGGTGCGGATCACCTATATGGAATAGAAGTTCTACTTGTGTTCCCATGTTGTTGCTATTGCACTACACTTGTGATCCCTCATGTAATAATAAAGATATCTCATAAATTATCCTCATTCAAGAATACATTTCATAATAACCTTATTAACAGTCAATATATGTCTTTCGTTCAATTATTCATTTCTTTATATTTTATATTTTTTCTCAATTCTCCCATTAATATCGTCATTCTTTGTCTGACCATAGTTATCATTACAACTTCCATTTCAAACATGGTTCGTTTCTCTTGGAAGCTAAGATGTAATATCACATGTTTCCCGGAGGGAAAGGACACCATTTTTGTTTTCACCCTTAACACGTCTTGATTGTCACTTTTGCAACTTTTCGAATCTGTCAGCAGAGGTTGTATTCCGATCTCTTCTTAGATGTTTGACTATATCCAAAGTTTTAGAACTCCATTTCAAGTGAGGTTGGTCTCGTTGGAAAGCTAAGACACGAGACTACAAATTCACTGAAGGGAGGAGAACCCAGTTCTTCCTCCAAGATACTCGAAATTACTCGTCAAAGAATCAAACGTATTGTTGTATAGGGTCTGTCAAGACTCAATCTCGGCTAGTGACTCATAACTAGAGTTCTATAGCTCTGAATTGTGTAAGACCAATTTCCTTAGTCAACATCCAATACTACAATTCATATGGGGAACCTGATCCTAATTCCCTCAGTTTCCAACCTGAATTCTCTCCGAAAGTCAGGAGATGAATCTACCTTCCCATTCACACACAACATCCACAATTCAACTTTCCCTCTTTTATCTCAACCCCTAGCCATATCACATACCATATAAGATGCCAAAATACCTTTTAAGAGCCAATTTACTCTACTTATTACAATCTTCCCTCTTAACGTCAAAATAGAATATTTTCATCGATTTACTAACTTTCCAAACAATGTTCTTCTAAATATAATCCCTATTATTTCAACATGTATCTTTCCTTATTTCGACACAATTAAACACACATCATCAAGCTAAATATGTCGAATTAAACATCCCCCCTTTTGATGCATAATTAGCCGAAAGCATGACCTTAAGGAACTAAGAGTTCCCTCATTCCTTTCATGCTAATTTCATTTAATTCACATATACACATTCACTTCACAAACAACTTATTATAATATATTCAATAAGAAAAAACCATAATTCTCCCCTTTTTTCTTCATATGGCCGACCACCCCTTACTTAATTACCTATACACTTTCTTTGATAAATCATCGTGATTTCATGCCCCCAATCACATACAACACATGAATTAACTTAATTTTAACAATTAATACATTTCCTCCAATTCAAGTCTAAGAACCCTAATCTAAAATTCAACATTTACGCATCAATTGAATTTAAAACGACTTATAGGACCATGTTTAGAACTTTTTACCTGGTAAGAATCAAGCTCTCGATCTTCAACCAGTCAAAAAATTTTTACTCCCCCTTTTCTAATGGCAACTGGCCCTCCCTCCTCTCTCCTTGTTTAATGTTTCTTGTTAATCCCTTACCCACAAGTGTTTATTCTACCTATAAACCCTTAATCTTGGATGGGTTCTTGGAATTTTGGTGTTTCTCTTTTGATTTGGCAAGAACAAAAATCAAATCTCCCTCCCTCTCTTTTAAATTGTTATTGTCAGTTTTGAATGGGTAAAGGAGACGGGTATTTATACCCCATACTTACTCTTATTTGCACTTACACCATATTTTCTTTAAATGTATTATTTTTTTTCTCCACAACATTTCATTTTAAAATGAAGTTATACCTCTTTAAATTTCTTACAATTTCACCCCTCAACTTTTAGTTTAGTTCATTTTCTTTAATTTAGTCTAATCCTCAATATTTTCTGGTTAAATTTATAATATCTCGAAATATTTTGTTCGGAAATTTATATTTGACAATTTCCAAATTCCTGTTTTATTTAATTCGGTATATGAATTTCTTCACTTTTATTTTTTATTTATTTAGTTTGCGATTTACACAACATTTATTTCCCGGGGTTTACAATAGCTGTGTCGCTGCCGATTTAGAAATCAGCAAACGATGGTGGGGTCGTTTTACTTTGACCTTTTTTTTGTTAGGTGTTTACACTTTTGGCCTCTACGTGTCTTCCTTATCCCTATAGACCACATTATTGATGCTGAATATGATTGTGGCCAAAGAAATAACAAAATAACACTAAAACTTAAAAAGTGCATTGATTTTCAATATCAAAAGCTACCAACTCAAAACAAAAAAAAAATTTTAACAAAATGAGCTTCAAAATCTAACCATTATCACTTTAAAAGGCCAGACCAACTACCCAGAAACAGGAGCTACCCTTTCATTAACAAAAAGTGTCCCTACTTCTTTGTTACCACTTTTGGCATCCATAAAATTCAATCAAGCATGTAATGCAATATGTAAAAACCAATCAAAAACATATCAACATATTCACAACTTTGCATCCAACACAAAAAGATCAATCCAACAAGCCTCATGGACTCCACCTTCAAGGTTGGAAAGTCCATACCTTGTTAACTTAGAAACCTTCAAATTTAGATTGATTTTTTTTATATTGCCCTTCTGCTCCTTTATCTTCAGACCTTGTTAGACGGAACTAAAGCCTCCAAGTTCTTTTAGATCATGTTACTTGCCCTTTAGCAAAAGTTTTTTTCTTCCTACCTTTCGCCTTTTTTCCTCTTTTTCTCCTCTGTTTTCCTCTATTTTTCTCCTCCTCTAAGTGTTCCTCGATCCCTTCTTTTATATACAAATTTAAGTCTTTTAGATGGGTTTGTTAGGGTTCTAACAAACTAAAATCTAACTGGTTTTGCCATGGAGCCAATGGTTTTGGGTTTAAATGGTTTTGTAGGAAGTTAGGGGACTAAGGTGAGGTGTTTTTCTGCCTTTAGATCTAAAGAGAAAGATTTTAAACCCTTGATGTAAACCTTCTGGAGGTTTCTAAGTGGGAGCATATGAAAAAGTTAAGCGTACTTTTGCAAATGAGTTCATGTCGAGGCTGACTAGGTTAGCCATTTTCATGGCTTTGCTGGAGCAACTCCGATGCCAGCGTTGCCTGAAACCACCTAGACTTGGTAGAAAGGGTAAATGCCTTTCGATCAGACCCATTCTTGCTTGATTTGGAGGTCTGTAGCTTCACATTCAAATGTTTGAAAGTGCCCACTCAAATAGCATAATGATTGAAACTGTGGTGTTGGCTGCCTAGGGCCAAGATGTTGTGGAGATCAATGGAGAACATAGGATGTAAACGTTTGATTTTAAATACATGAGGTTGTAGAGGGGGTGTTTCTCAATTGAATAGTGGTGGTTGCAGCCTTTGGGGTGGTCGGAAACGTCACATTTATTCGCCTGAAAGTGCTCCCTCAATCAGCCAAAAAACTGAAAAAGAAGCACAGTACCTTGAATGACACCGTTTTAACTAATTCCTATAGATTAGGGTTTTTTTATTTAGGATTTGTCAATTTTCAATTTGATCCTTATTCTTCTAATTTCATTATATTTTACCTTTAATTTCCCTCTTTCTTTCTAATTTCATGTAATTGTGCCCTTACCAAATTTACTTATCTAGGAGTGAGCAAAAAAACTGAAAAACTGATTAAACTGAGAAAATAAAAAAAAACCGAAAAAATCGAACCATGAAAAAAACCGATTAAACCGATTAGAATTTTTAAAAAATCAACTGATTCGGTTTGGTTTCGGTTTTATAAGCCTGAAATCAAAAAAACCAAACTGAACCGAAACCGTTTGGTTTGAACAGGTTTTTGTTCTAAAATAACTGAATCAAAACTAGTTGGTTTGAACCGGTTTCGGTTTAAAAAAATCGGTTTGGTTACTTTTTTTTATAAAAACTGAATCGAACCGAAAATAATCATCCTTATATTTATCACCCTAATTTTGAGCATCTTTTACAAGTTGATCACTAGTCTTTGATTTGTTCAATTAGATCCCCAAATGACCATTAAACTTTTGATTTTTCAATTTGACCCCTGATTTCTCTTAATTTCAGTCGCTGAAGTCACACGTGTTTTGTATGTTGCTCCTTTGTTCACAAAAAGTTCAATTAAGTCCCTATTTGCTCACCAAACTTTGAATGTTATGCAATTAAAACTTTGATTTGACTATGAGTCCTTAAACTTTAATTGTTTCAATTGACATCGAAATTGTCTTCCAAAAGTTGATTTTCCTTGCCATTAAACCTTTAATTAATTAATTAAACATTTTAAAATTTCAATTGACTCTTTAAACACCTAAAAAAAACATTTTTACTAATGGGCTTTGTCAGTTAAAACCTTGGATTGCCATTTTGGCCTACCAACTTCACTTGGCTTTTTGGTTTTCTATCATTGGGTTTAGGCATTCCTTTTTAGACTTATTTCAGGTGTATTTTCTTACATTTATTTTATTATTTTTTATTTTATTATAAAATGGGTAGCAACTCCTAGGTTAGGAAAGGAGTTGGGTCAGGAGGTCTTAATAATGAATCATTATGCTGGGTTTAATAATAATATCAAATGGTTATTTATAACTTAGATATTTTTTATCATGTCTAAGAAAAATCTTGATATGATCTGCAACGCATCATCGTAGGCATGTAAATTAGTATTTATTCGAAAAAATAATGTAAATTTAGGTAGCCTCAAGTTTTCTTCTACCGTTTTCTTTGAGGTATTTTTTTTTAACAACTGCTAATGGGATTGTAGCTCGTTGCTATTCTTGCAACCGAAGTGTGTGTTTGATAATGCAATACATGATTATTTTCAAATCAATTGAAAATATATTAAAATCATTAATATGTTTTTTATACTAAAATAAAAAGCAGTTTAAAAAGGAAGTACAGCTTCAAAAACAAAAGTAGGAAAAAGGAGGGGAAAAAAATGAAGGGTCCATTTCCACCCGTTTGGATTCTTAAATGATACGTTAACAAACTCATCAAAAATTCAGAGCACCGGTTCATCGATGCTGTCACGAATTTCTTAGGTAATCACGGGAATATGTACATAGTAATGGAACAGTTCCCGTCGCTATAAAACCTGGGAGAAAATTTCTTTTTATGTCCCATGTGAATACCACGCACAATTTGAGTTTTTGCCAAGATATGATTTTTGCAAATACACATGGGTAGGAATCCAATCATTATTACAAGATAAGGTAGAATCCGAATCCACCAAACCAATCAGACAAGCATCTTTACATTAGTAGTTTATAGTTTATAGTATCAACTAGTTAAAATATATAAAACAAGTCTATTCTCTTCCTCCAAATCCAAATACATCATAATCTTTCACCTTTTCTTTAGCAGTAAATATTTCAGTTGAATATCTCCCTCCAATTGGAAATATAACTATACCCTACTGGATATGCTCAGCATTGCCAAGTCCAATCTTCCAGGTCTGCTGACCAACTCAGAGGTTGATTACCAATTTTATAACTCATCAAGTCAATAAACTATAACAACTTTTGTCATCCAAGACCCTGAATCCTTCTCATCCGTTCACACATAGTATACTAAGTTTTGTGATGTTAAATCAATTGAAATATATGATTATGACTTGCCTATATTACCTACAATCGAATGAAATTAGCTTGAAGGATCATAACAATATCGAGATAAATAAACTTCAGGCAGAAACCATAGTTTCCAAACAGCTCCAAGCCTGTCCTTGACTTGAAAATATGCACAGATCGATCCTTACATGGCTAATCAACAGAAAGTGTACAAGCTGTTATCATATTACTAGACAAGAACTAGGATACGAAAGAAATTGGAACTCCAAAACTTGAATGATCCATGACACAAAGCATGACGACAAAAAAAGATACCAGAGTAACTCACTGTTATCAAAACTCAAAAGCTAAAAAGAAAATTGGCATCTTGTGAGCTGTACCTTAACCTAATAACATCAGAAGTTAGAATGGGAGGGGCAGTAACAATTCAATAGACTATCAGCATGCACAAGTTCCAAGGAACCAGACTTGATTAATCTACTCTACAACCCTCTGGATTCCATTGGCATTTCAGGAAGGATTGAAGTTTTGTATGCAAGTTCTACAGTTACATAGTCGCGTTTTGAAATTGAACTGGGTTAAGGAAAGGGAGTTTTGCTAGAGCCTAGACGTGCCTTTGGGGCTGCCTGATCTCTTGTGGAAAGCCAATGCCCATGGGACTGGGGTGCGAGCTAATTAGCAGCAAGTTCCCAGCTAGCCAGTATCAAAGCAGCTTTGTTTCTAACAAGACGTAAATTATGTTTCCCCAGCTCTGATTTCATTGGAAAAAGTGAGCTGTTGGTTAATCAAATGATGGCCCTCCACCCTCTAGAAAATGTGAATCACCAAATGGAGCTATGCCATGCGAGGAAAAAAAACCATGGAATAGAAAATGATCAACTATACAATCCAACTTCGTGATTCAATACCAAGTCTCAAAGATACCAGCTTATGTACAGGAGGATTTAGCAAAAGAATTAGCATCATTGTTTACATCCCTTTCAGTATAAAATTGCTTGAAGTCCAAAAGGAAAACTTCAAGAATTGTACAAGTGCTTTATGAAATCACTTGTAACAGACATTTTAAGGATAAAATGTGCTTATTCTAGGATGTAAAGATTAAAGATTTCAGCAGGCATCTTGCAGAATCTAAGTTACATAATAACAAACCCGTTATACACTATATAAATGCTTGAAATTCTACAAAGGAAAGAAAAGGGTATCACAATAAAACTTTGTAGAAGATAAATAGAAAAGCATAAAATTTCTACCTAGATTTCATAAAGAGAATTCCATTATCGCCATTTTTCCAAGAAATCCTTATCCTTCCATGAAGCTGGGGGATCATAGACAAAGCAACAGAGAGGGTCATGAAACATATTTTCTTAAGAATTGACAATAAGATTCACATCAAGGGTGGTGTTAAAAGAATAGCCACTGCTTAATTTCATTCATATTTTATTTTCAATTCAAGTATGGAAACTAAATTACAGAATGTCACTCTGATCTATCATCTATGTCTATAACTTAAACCTATAAACGGGTATCATCGTCTAAATTTGTGGAAGCAGAATAGAAACCTTTGATATAGCCCCTCCCACAAATTGCGATGAATAAAAATGCTGCAAAGGTGTAATTATACAATACAACTACAACAGAGAAAAAAGAATTAAAATATGCAGGAACAAAATGCACCTCGTTAGCTATAGAAAACTGGTGCCCGCATGGCAATGGTGCAGAAGATTATGAGCAATAGCATCCCTAGCCTTCATTGAACTTGCTGATCTCAAAGCAACCTCAGGTACCATCTCATCATCAACAAGTTCCATCCTATGCTCTGGATCCATTTCCTCATTTTGCATTTCACAAATATTATGCAACACACAGCATGCCCCGAGAACCACCGGCAAGTCTTGTAGTTTCACCTCTGTTCTTTTCTGCAAGCAACTCCACCTCCCTTTCAACCTTGCAAAGGCATCCTTAGCAACCGATTGAATCTCCCCAATCTTCTCATTAAAAGCATGCTGAGTCCATGTCAAATTCTGCTGTGTATACGGCACCAAAACCCAATCCATTAATGGGTAACCTGAAGTCCCAACAAGCCAAACATCCTTCAAAAGGCCTCCATTAGCCCTTTGGAATAAAGCAGACTTTTCCAACACCTGATCATCAGGCATTGAACCAGGCCAACCAATACACACATCAGTAAACACCCCTTTTGGATCAACAACGCCTTGAACAGTAATTGAGTAGGATGTTTTCTGATTCCTCTCTGTATGCCTCTTATTAAAATAAGAGGCAACACTAATCTTTGGAGCTATGATAGATATATGAGTAGTATACATAGACCCCACAACATTAGGTATCCCAGAAATAGATTCAAATTCATTTTTTGTCTTCCTCAAATTATCCTCATCAGGCCATTGCAAATACTTAGGCATTAAAACATTCCTTATAGCTGAACATACTTCAAGAACTAATTTATGGCAAGTAGAAATACCTAAACCAAACCTCTTTGACACAAGTCTAAGAGGTTCACCAGTAGCCAATCTCCAAATACAAACAGCAACTCTTTGCCTAACAGGAATAGCATTACGCAAAGTAGTATCTTCTTTAGCTATAACTGAATTTAACTCCTCACATATCGAGTCAAAAGTAGACTTACTCATTCTAAAAGCTTTCTTGAATTCTTCCTCTGGATAATCTGATCTATTACAATCGTCCCACCATTCTTTATCTCTATCTTTCACCCACAAACGTCTTCGTTGACCACCAGCACCACCACCGTGCTTTGCGTCTTTAATTCCTTTAATAGCAGCAACCCCATTAGAGGCAGCAGAAACAGCCGCAGCACCAGCTACTGCCCTTGACTTCTTGCGCTTGTTTCTTTCTGTTTCTGGAATTTCTACGTGGTCAACTTGAATATTGCCGTAGTATTCAACCATTGTTTTAATCCTTTTCTTGTGGTTTGCCTCGAACAATATTTTCTCTTCATTTGAAGCATGGTTTTGCTCTTCTTGATCACTCTTCTCTTGTTGTTCTAGCAATATCAATGATGTGATGAAACCCTTTAAGGTTTTCTTCTTCTTTCTGCTGCCATCTTGCCCAAATGAATTGCTGGCATCACTATCATTTTCATCTTGCTTGTCATCTTTTCTTTGCCTTTTCTTGGAGTTGCTGATACTACTAGCTTCATTCATTTGGTGGAGTGGAGATTGAAGCAAGGTGAACATATGAAAAAGGAAAAAGAGTTGAAACAAGAGGCACAGAATTAAGGAAAATCCTCTATACAGGATAGAAGAGGTTTGAGCCTTGCCTTTTACTTGTTCGATTGAATTTTTTATATATATATATAGATTTTATATTATAATGATTGATTTTTATAAATATATTAATATAATATTTTTTATTTTTTAAAATTTATTTTTAATATATTAAAAAATAAATTTTTATGGTTTGGACCATACTTAAAAAAAAAAAATAATCTTAATCATAACTTACCCATCAAATAAATATCCGAAAACACCTTAATATAAGAACTGATTTTCATCCAAAGGAACAAGAATCAATCAACGCATATATACTAGTACAAAATTGACCACACCTAGATTGTTAATCAACACGATACATATTTAGGGCACGGATAAGAATTATCCTTATGAATCTGACTTAGGTCATTTGTTTTTAGCCTCTAGCTAGACCCATTTTTCCTTCTTATTGAAGGACTAATTGAGTGACGGTAGATATCAAGGAGTCTCTCATGAACAGAAACATTCATTTTATCATTCAATTTCTTATATTTATGTATATATTTATGAATTATTTGTTAAATTAGGTTGGGATAGATGGTAAAGCCATGATTGGTGCGCCATAGATCATCATCTGTCAAGGAAGAAGAAAAAACGTGGGCCGAGTGTGAACACGGCTTTGCTGAGGTACTAATAAATGTTAGACTTTGTGACATGTTGGGTGTGGGGAGGTGGCGGCAGGTGTGAGACTGTGACTTTAGGATTACGCGGTTTCCTTCGGATTCTGGCTACTTTGCCAAAGCTCTGGAAGGAATGCTGCTGATGTGGCTGGGTCTTGCCGCTTGCCATTATCAAAATAACAACCCCCGAAAAGAAAAATAAATAAATAAATAAATAACTGGTCAATTAACATTGAATTTACATACCAGCAGTAACTTCAAATGGGACCTTGATCCTGCTGACAGAGAAGTGGTCCCCCCTCTCTCTCTCTCTCTCTCTCTCTCTCTAACAAGGCAAGGGTTGCTGAGTGTTTGGGGACTTTGGCGAAAGCAAATTTGTCAACTCCTTTTGTGAATTCTTTTTATAATGATGTCTAGATGCCCTTGAAACTAATGTGCTTGCTTGTGCAGGAGCAATTTTCTTCCCATCCTTCCTTCCTTTTTCTTATCCTTCTTTAAATTGTTGATAGTGATTGTTGTTTTGCTTGGGTTAAAACATCCGATTTGTAGGGGGCAAAAAGAAAAGAAGTTGAGGAGAATCTTCAATACTAAAACTGGAATAAACAAAATTAACAAAACCTAAAAAAAAAAATTATTGTACAAAACATTATTTATTGTAATAGTTCAATGATAAAATTGTTCTTAAACCATGGAAACTTTAAAGAGCATATGATTGGTTTTTACCATGATTCAATTATCATTTCCAAATCTACCGATAATAGAATTGCTTTTTTACTTTTCTACACACTAAAGTTATTTAGTTATCCCTAAAAGAAAATTAAAAAAATAAACTTATATTCAAGGGCTTTTTAGTCTTTTTAAATTTTCTTAACATAATAAAATAACTTAATTACTCTTAAATCCAAAATTTACTAAATTATTTTCAAGGGGTTTTTTCATCATTTTTTTTAATGTCAAGTTAGCTCGAGGGAATTTTTTTAATAAATATTTAATATTTTTAAAAAAACTTTGATGGAGCGGTGTTGGAAAGATCTCGATGCCCTCTCTACATGACACGTGCGTCAAACGCACCTCTGGTTTAGCGGAGACTACCATTTCTTTCTTTCCTTCTCTCTCTCTCCCTCAAATTTTGCTCCCACCTCTTCAGAATTTCAAACCATCCCCTTTAATTTTTCACTTAACATTTGGTCACTATCCTTTTGATCACTATTTCTTTTATTTTGAATAATTTATAAAAAAAGTTATTTTTTTTCAATTTCATCCTTTTTATTTTTTATTATTCAAATTTGATTTTTATTTTTTTATTGCTATTTGTTTTGTTTGGGATCATTTTTAAAATTTTTATTATTATTATTTCATCTTCCTTGGGTATTTTTCCTATCAAATTTGATCTTTATTTTTTTATTGTTATTTTTTTTTACTTTGACAAGTTTTTAAATTGATATGTTTTTTTACAATGTCATCCAAGATTGTTAAAATCGCGTTTTGACTCGTAACAAAACATGCTTTACATGCTAAATCGTTTGAAAAAATCGAAAATAGATGAAATCAGGTTAAAATCGGGTAAAATTGGTAAAATCGAATAAAATCGCGATTTTAATATTGATTTTACAATTTCAACGTCGGAAGAAATTTTGGGCCACTTTTGTTTTGATATCGAGATCTGTGAAAATATATAGCCGTTCAATGTTGAAAATTGTACTCGTATATATCGATTTTACAATTTCAACGTAGGAAGAAATTTTGGGCCACTTTTGTTTTGATATCAAGATCTGCGAAAATATATAGCCGTTCAATGTTGAAAATTATATTCGTATATACTGACATGTCAATAATTACGTACTGTTGTGCTGTCCATTTGGGATATTATAATAGAAAAAAGTAGTATCTCCCTCTGTATTGATTAGGGTTGACCTATAGGTGATTAAAGTGCAATCAAGAATTTCATGTTTATTGTTTTTTTCTTTTAATATTCCACGTCTTATTAATTTCTTTTAACTGGTTGATAAATAAACAAATAACAAATGGATCTTATCAATTGCTATTTTTCATTTTAGTTGTTTCTTTATGTAGTTTCCAGGTTATCTCTTCGATCAAATTGTTATAAAGAGTGAACTCCTTCCTTGACATCTTCAAGGGCATAATAAAACTTGTTAATCATATTTGAAATTCTGAATTTGATCGCAAAGCATGTAAACCAAGGAAACAAAAATGGCCCAAAATAAAACGTGTTTTCTTCCCTATTTTTCTGTTATGACTGCAATTAAATTTTTTTTTATTTTATACTTAAATTATGTATGAATATTTATTTGAATCATGTATTTTAAGATATTTGAACTATGTATGAATTTTTATTTGAACCGTGTATTTTAAAGTGTTTGAATTATATATATATAAAAAAATTCCTTACAATTTTATGATTTTACAATCCGAGTTTAGTTTGCATTTTCCGTGCCGTGTCAAAAATACGTTTTTGACAACCTTGATGTTATCTTTCAATATTAAATTGATGCAAACCTCGCAATCATGTGGTCATGCAACCCACAATCAAGATTGTGATCTGATCATAAAAAGCCGAAAGAGATCTGGTAGAAGTGTAACACAATGGAAACATGTCCCAAGGCACCGACACTTTTGGAATGAAGTTGAATCACGTCACGAAGTCAGTTATTCTTTAATAAATCAAATTTAGTTCGTTCAAGAACAAAAAAATACAAGAATCTCTCTTGCATGTTAAACTGAAAAGTTCAGAAGTATTATTCTTCAAAAGTGCTGAAATTTAGGCTTTACATGTGTTTAAATAGTTCTGAGAAATTAACCATAATGGATCTACCCTTTTGGGATAAATCATTCCACTTATAAAAATTGACTCAAAATCTTTACTATTAAGCTCAAACTCTAATTAAAACAAGTCTTGGATCCTAGCAAAAAACAAAGTATTAATTAAACTCAAACAAACATTGGGTTGTAGCTAACAAAATAAAAATAAAGCTTATAAGTCTAAGTCTTGTTCTGTCGTGAGAAGAGAAGAAGAAAAGAAAGCATTGTAGGTCTGATACAATACTTATTTATATCCTATAATGTTGCTCAATAATTATAGGAACTAAAAGAGAAGTTGCCGCCCTTTGATTTCCAAGTTAGAATAGAATTCTGATCTAAGCCTTGTATTTATCCTTCTTTTAGAAGGAAAACGATGTTGCCTTTAATGCTCTTCTTTTTCACCTCTTGGTATCCTTCCAATATTATGAAACACAATTAAATTGTTGAATTATTCTCCTTGCACAACGAGGAAACTTTGTCGCCACATGTGTTTTTTAAGTCAGCTTGGATTCTTTTGTTTTTTTTTGTGTTTTCTAGGATCTGACAAGGAAATAAAATAAAAATAATAAATTATAATATTTAAAGGAAATAATTAATGTTTGTTGCAATGTTGCAGTTGCACAAATTAATTACCCTAGCTTAAATAAAACAAGATAATATAGAGCAAGCAAGGGGTTGATCCCACGAGAAAGATTTAGTACAAAGTTTTATGCTATATGATATGCAACTGAGGGAGCTGTGAAGTTATCTATGCTATGCTATAGTAAACAAAAAGAAACAATCAATGCTAAATCAAAGAAAATCGAAATTTATCAAGAAAACAAACCTTGGTCGCAAGTAAACATCCACCTATAGAAATCAGAACTGATCATGGAAACAAAATGTCAATTTATACTCTAAATATTTATCTATTTTTATGTTAATTAGTTAATAGATCCACTTTATAACTATTCTTAACCATCAAACAATCAACGTGTCCGCACTAGTAATTTAATTCAATGGCAGCCTTAAAAACTAGATAAATTGATTAATATAGACAATATAACTGTCCGCAATTCATGTTTAATTTGTTCGAATGTTCTCCCTAAGATTAATAACATAGATCCGCCATAATTATTAAACTCAGTTGTTTCACAAGTTTGTATACCACAACTCCGGTTTTGATATCAAACTTAGCAATAGATTGTTCACAATAATAATATAGAGTCTGCTCTAACAATTAAAATAAACAATCATAGGAAATAACCATAGGAGAATAAACATATTCATTCATCATATAAATTGAAAAGAAAAGGTAAAGTAAATCTCATAGTTCTTGAAATCTGAAAGTTTCTATGTCCTTGCAACCAAGAAAAAGAGTTTAACCTCGCATGTCTATTGAACAACTAATCAAAAAGAAAGAAGAATGCATGAATTTGGGTTTTTGGAGGAAAGGGACATTTTCTTCTCTTTCTGGTCGTCACCTATTTCCTTTCTCCATTTCTTTTTTATATCCTAGGAAACCCTAATCCATTTTCTACAAAATAGTCCTTTCCTAAGTAAACAATTTACATTTAAGTATTTCAATAAATATTTTTCTAAAAAAGAAGAAATAGCCTTGCATAAAATCTTCAAGCTTTGAATTTTGACTTAGAGGAGCTAAATTACCGAAATAAAGACTTGGATGTTAGTTTGGTTGCTTTGAGAAGTACTTTGGACTTGTTTCTTCACAAAACCTGTCTGTTGGCAGAATTCATGTGTCATCTTAGAAAAATCATATCTCTCTCATATGAGATCCCTTTCTACTAAAATTTGTAATGATGATAGGTCTTCAAGTTAGGAATCCAACAAAATAGAGTTTGCATTAAATGAACTTTTTTAGCTCAAGATATTCAAGTTGGAATGGCTGAAGGTCAACAGCAGAATGCGAGATTTGATTTTGAAGGCTACGATTTCCATGATTTTTTTTTCTTGCCATATATGTATATGAAGGTATGAATGTTATTGGTATCACTTCGTTTCGACCTCTAGAGCTCAAGCTCTGTACAAAACATCGATCGAAGGTCAAATCTGCCAATTATCTTCAATTTGCTTCCTTTTGAATCTTACATCTAAAAGTGCATTCAAAACATAAAATAAAGAATATCAAGACATTTTATATATAAAACACAGGTAAACTACTAGGTAAATGCTTGATCGCTTTTTATGATCGGCTTGTTTTAACTCGCAAGTGCACGAGTGTGCGATGTAGCAATTAACTCGGTAAGATCGAGGTCATATCCACAGAGAGCTAGATCTGGAAATTAAGCTAGGTAACAAAAGAAACTCAAGAGAAATTAAATTAACAATAACTTGGTTGAAAATGATTGATGGATTTGTTTTCAAAGATGAAAAGGTGTAAATAGATTTTAAATGACAAGAAAAAGTAAGTCTTGGTCCAAATCAATTTTAATGGTGATGTATTGGTGATTCCTTCAACATATATAAGATTACTCAACCTAATATCAACAATGGTGATATTAGATCGGAAGATATTACAATGAAGTTTAAAAAGATGAAGATTGATTATTGCTTAAGAATGAACAAGTACTTTCATATTAAGTAAGACATTGAATCAAGCAATCTTTATACCAAAACTAAGGTTTGTGCATAAAAATTCAAGATTATAACATTACCTAAATGATTTCTAAAATTTCTTTGCAATAATCAAACATTCATGAAGAAAATAAGAGGATAAACATTAAGATTCATTC
>Ga0325403_1001813_pt1 | contig 18299 bp, 11 predicted proteins | sample PopdelMetagenome_19_FD_205665 | JGI IMG/M metagenome (GOLD analysis project Ga0325403, IMG submission 205665) | Populus deltoides microbial communities from Bellville, Georgia, United States - Xylem-PdKOR-R4 | ecosystem: Host-associated > Plants > Phyllosphere > Stem > Wood/Secondary xylem...
GTCCTACGATGTAGCCAAGTTTGTAGGAAATTGGCTGGTTTACAGAGCCAAAGACAGCCAATGCAGTGATGCACAGGCAAAAGTCACAAAACAACCCTCAAATGACTCTTAACTTTCCTAAAAAACATTACTTTGTTTGAATCCCAAAATCCATCCGAAACAGAATGCCATTCTCTATCTTCTCTTTCTATCTCCTTCCCTTCATTGAAAAATCAAGTTTTTGTCTCCCCTTGACCTCCCTTCTGTGGACATTTTTACACCACCACCACCACCACCACAATGCCATCCTCTCGAACCCCATAAAAGGTTTGATCCTTTTTTATTGTCTTCATAGCTTTGTGTGCTTATTTGTTTTATTGGGGATATGCAAAATTTGTCTAGTTTGCTGTTTCTATTGCATATACAAGACATATGCCACCACTTTTTACAAAGTTTCAAACTTTTTTGTATTGCAAAAGTTGATGCATAAAGATCCCATTAATTGCGCTTGTTAAATCTCTGCCTCTCCAAAAAGTTAGCTTCTGAGCATCTCTGTGTTTATACCATCATTGCATTCCTCGACTTAATGAGAGAAAATGATGCGTGGTTGAATATTATGAGGAGAGCATGGTTTAGTTGCAATCATGTCACTTTTTTTTTCAATGCCTTCTCTTTTTTTGTCTCTTGGCCTTTTGCTTTTGGTTAGAAAGAGTAAAGAACTAAAGCTTTAATTTTTATTGTCTCCTCATGAGATTGAGAAAGAGTAGACAATGCTTTCCCTCTTGTTCTTCTCGTCACAGAGTAAAAATCCTCACTTCTGTTTGATATTTTAGAGACTTTAGGAAATGCCCATTTGGTAAAGATTTGGTTTTTTTTTTGGTTGGTATTTTGTAATGCCTGTTGCAGCTGATTGATGAACTAATTTGTCATAATTGGAGTGTTTTTTTTTTTTTTTTGCCATTGATTACCTCCTGCGTATCCATTTCAGTCTCAAGACATTTTTTTAGTCTTTTTTAGAATTCTTAATTGATATCAAGAGTCTACTAATAATGCGCAATATGCCTTTCGTTTGAATCTATAGGTGAATTAACTAATTGTAATTAGACTCTGAGTTCCTGTGTTGACATCAAGATAGCATGTGTCCTCTCAAGAGTGTAGAATTTTGAATTTCAAAACCTTATTTTCATGAGTTGAAGCTCTCTTTTATGTTTGTGAGCTTATCTTCACTTCGTAGCCTGTTTGAGGAGTGTCTCTATGCTCTGCATTGAATACATTTGTTTGATAATACCTGTCTCTTGAATTTGTGAAGAAAATCAGACAGTTAAATCCTGAACATAGAGAGTTTGATCTTGTTATTGTTTTGGAAACTCACTGATGTGTATGATCCATACCAAATATTTGATACTGAAACGCATTTTCAAAATGAAATGTAGGTTGATGAGGATGATGTTTATTGGAAACGAAAGAAGAGTAGTGAAGAGTTGGAATGGTCACATAATTCCACTCACGTTATTTCGCAGTTAACTCAATGTTTTGGTGAGTACAGTTTCTTTACTCTCTTCTGAATACTCACTGTTGTTGTTATATCTAAACAATTCGCTAGCTTTAGTTTTTGCTGTCATATGCCAGGTTAATTTTTATGTATAAACATTCACAGCATTATTATTGTGCTGTATTTCAATTCAATTAATTTGTTATTCTCTGGGCTGATAATGATTACCTTTACATAGCTTAACAACTAGGAAGGGCTCTTTTCTCCAAAATTACTGGCACTGCCTTGAATTCTCAATCTCGCAGAGCACATTTGGCAATGTGGAGTTCAGCATGATGCAATATGCAAGAACAAAACTGCTACCATTCTCTTCTTCTGTCATATTACATTATGCTCCATAAATGTTTTATCAGACATCTTAGGTCTCTTAGCAAGCTGCTGAAAATATTTGACTACAATATAATAGTTTGTAGGTTAGTAGATAAATAATATTTTAATGCTTAAACCGTTTTGGATTTAAAGAGTGTTCTGTTTTTTCATTGTCTAAGTTTCAGTTTTCTGGGAAAGGATAGGTGCCTTGTCTAGCTTTCTTTCATTCATGTCAGAAGGCAATATTCATTTGCATTTACCATGGCTAGCGGTTTTAGCATTCTTCATGATACAATCTCAACTTCATGATGTAAAAACATGTATTTTCTTTGCATTGAAAGTGCTTTGCAATTTGTTGTTAGAAGTATTATGTTAATCCGAATTACATTCCTTCTTTCATACTCATGTCCCCTATCTTAGAATCTAGGGACTAATACTACCGTAGCTTTATAATATGGATGTATGATGTGTTATATAAGTCAGTGACATATCTATAAGACTGCCCAACATTACCATATGATTCTTCCAGCTTGAAACATTTCATTGGATACTTTTTTGATTTTCGCTGATCAGTTCCTGATGGTTGTAGCTAATGCTATGGTTGGACCACGTTCATGGATAGCAGGGCTCTTTACTCGCTCACCATATAAACGTAACGACAAAGTTCTTGACTTCTGCTTGACTCCTCATTTGGTAAGTAGAAGTATTAAGTAAAGAAATGAGCCATTTCTCTCTAATCCTGTATAGAAGGATGGACACACACTTGCACAACCCCCACCTACTTCTAAGTTATGTGTGTGTCAGCATGTGTATGTAGTCAAAATTGATCGTGGAATTCATGTAGTGGCACCAACTGTTGCAGTTAGCTGGTTCCTCAAAGTTACCAATAGTCCCAGCCATTGCCTTTTGCTCTAGGGCTTCAGTTCAGGGAATTTATGTTGCAATTTTCAGAATTTAAATTTGTGATTGTTGCAGGATGGTTATACCATAATATTCTTAAATATGATTTTAATATGCCATGCTCATCTTCACTAAACTTGTAATTTATTCTTTAATTGTTACCAGGAACAAAGACTACAAAAGCTTCAAGAACGAATGAGAACACCTTTTGACGAGACACGCCCTGATCATCAAGTACTTTCTTGATATGATATGATTTCTGTCAAAACATTTTTCTTCAACTTTATCTTTGACTTTGGTTTTGTCATACATAAGCTATTGCTTGGTGATCATACACTATCATCTTTCATGCATGTCACCATCATTAATCTTTGATATTATAACTGCCAGATCTCATTATCCTTTGTCATTGTCAGGAAGCTCTCAGATCATTGTGGAATGCAGCTTTTCCAGATATTCCTCTGAAAGGCTTGATCTCTGAGCAGTGGAAAGACATGGGGTGGCAAGGTGCTAATCCATCAACTGACTTCAGGTAAAGTTTTTTCAGTGGCTTCTTTTCATGTCCTTCGCTGATAAGGAGTGAATTCTGTCATGTAGAAAGAACTGAATCAATATAGAGGTTTAATCCATAATTTCATTTAGAAATCCTCCTTAAACTATTGTTCATGCCTTTCATCTTTTCCAACTTTTTCCTTAGGGGCTGTGGTTTCATTTCTCTTGAGAACTTGCTGTTTTTTTCAAGGACTTATCCGGTATGACTTTTAAACTACTGCCAAAACTTTTGCAAGCATTGCTTTATTTATTCCTATCAGAGCCTGTTCATGCTTCTCTTCGTTCCAGTTTCCCTAAAGTACGAATTTGCACAGAGTGAGCTGTGATTTTTACTGATTACGAACATACAAAATGAAGGCATCTTTTCATAGGTTATTGTTCAAGCAGGGTGGGCAGCGAGCTACTTGGGAATACCCATTTGCTGTTGCTGGCATTAATGTTTCTTTTATGTTGATCCAGATGTTGGATTTACGGTCAGGTATGCAGAAATGTTCATTTATCATTTGCAAATGTGATTCTTTTTCTTCAGTATTAACCAAAAACAGAAAAAGTAAAAACTGCTGCATAGGGTTTTGACTATCAAGTGAAGGTAAAATATTTTATATTTATAAGTCATGCGAGAATTGACACATTTTTTACAGTTTTCGTGAAACCTTACTTCGAGCTTTGTTTCACTGTGGGATCTAGGAACACCTTTTCATTTCATTCTCTCCTAATCTCTTATTTCCCCCCTTCATCAATGTCTTAACAAAATGAATGTTATCTGCTTAAGGACAACCGGGTCTTAGTTTTAAAATCAATGGGGTATCCAAAATTCTTTTCATCACAAGATTTTCCTTATTTCGAGCTTAGAATTTTAAAGACAATGATGATGGAAACAGCACCATATTTTAAGCTCATTGTCTCCTTTTGTGGGCATGAATAGTTCCATCTAGTTTAAATAAGCACATAGTTTTTTTGATGCAACGGTATCGTTTGTTTCCCTCATATCTCTCCCATCATCTCATTTGCAGAAAAACCAAGATGTCTTCCAGGAGTCACTTTTGTTAAATTACTAGGAGGTATTGAGATTACAGCTCCAACTATATTATGCTCAAGTGCTCTTTGATATACGCAAATGAATTTGGTTTTTAAGCTTCTTCTTTGTCCAAGATATACACTCATAATAGCATGTTTATAATCACAGAAGATGAATCTGCCTTTGATGTACTATTCTGTATAGCTTTCGAAATGATGGATGCTCAGTGGCTTGCTATGCGTGCTTCTTACATGGAGTTCAATGTATACCCTCTTTCTCAGCAAAGTACTAGATTCTTGAACTTTGGTGTTTATTTACCATGATTTGAAAGTAGCATTATTTTCAACACTAGTGAATCTATAAATTTTCCATTTGCCTACATACTTTGGGTCATTTGCATGCCTTTGATATAGAGGCGCTCCATTGACTTCTGCTTGATATGTTTTTTCATTCCTGCAGGAGGTTTTACAAGTAACAAGGACACAATTGGAGAGGGAACTATCTTTGGAAGATGTTCATCGAATAAAAGATTTACCAGCATACAACCTTTTGTATCAATAGCAATTTATAGTGAGGTCCTCTTAAAATGCCCCAAAGTGCTTGCTAGGTCCAGTAGAACATTTCGGAGAACCCAAAGGTTTAGATATAAATTCACGTGTCGAACTGCTGAACTGTAGAAACCATTTTTGAAGATGTTATAGCTATGCTTAATGCTATACAATGAGCTTCTCACAAGTTAATGGTGCTGAGGCTTAGTCTGATAGTGAACCCTGTAACCATCTGATGAACTGCTGTTCGCGGCTAAAATTAACTAGTGTCAACATAGGTGGACTGCTTCTAATTCCTAACATACATGGTTCTTTAATGTTTATTAATATTTATGGCCTCCAGCAGTCGACTGATGACAAGCAATGTTGTATCCAGGACAGAGGGGGTTTTCCCTGTGTCCAACAGTATTCCTGTTTCCCATGGTTTCCACTTTTGAATCAGAGAGGAAAGAGGTTTGAGAGGATTAGGATGGCACATTGTATAGACGATGGAGACATGCATGCAGTCACCTGCATACGCAAACTTGATTTGAAGAATGTATGAACTTATTGTAATTTGCAACTTTTTTAAATCAAATTCCCATGATGATGTGCTATTTTTCTGGTGGCAGCTCAATTCTGAAACCTTTGCTGGCATAAGAAATATTTTACTCATTGTAACTTTACATGACATGAAATTCGAATCTTAATAACTAAAATATGACTGAAGAAAACATTAGAACTCTCTTACATTAAATACTGGATGTTAGGCAAATCCATAAATTTTTGCAAAGGTTCTTGGAAAAGAATTCTGTGTACTCTTTAAATTAAGGTGGGGAGCGGAAGTTTAGAATCATCACATCATTGAACTAATTAACAAAAATCTAAACATTGTGAGTAAAACATCATGTACAACAACATTGTTAATTCTCTTATATTTTACTGTGGATTCATTAGAACTTTTTTTTCCACAATTGTATTTTTTTAGGCTAAATTAAAGGACAATTGAATCAAATTTGTTGAATAAGAATAAAATTAAAAGATAGAGGATAAAATTAGAAAAAGCTCCACAAACGGGTGATGGTTTCAAAGTTATCACAAAGAGTTTAATTTAGTCCTCCAACTTTTTAAATTATATCTATTCGATCCCTCAATATTTTTGCAATTAAGTTTTGGTATAATTTTTTTTTATATATTTTTAGTCCCTAGTTTGAGAGAGTTGAGAGAGAGATCACTGAATTCCAGCGGTAGAGAGAAAATATCGGTATTGACACCTCTTTTAGCTACTAAAATGATTGATCTTGAAGTTAATGAGTTCCATTTAGCGAGGAGAGTTTCATTTAGATGTTTTTTCACCTTTAAAATACCTAAAAAACAGATCTAAACTCGAGAAGATTTTTGGTCTCAGGTTGAGTTTGAGTTTTTGTGTGTGTGTGTTTTTTTTTTTTATGTTTTTGGTATTTTAAAGCTATTTATGGGTTTGTCAAGGTATTTATGTTTTTTTCTAAGTATTTTGGGTTAAAAATGAGTTTAAAAATGGGGTTTTAAGCAAAAATAAAATAAAATTGAACTATGATTTTCCAACAATCACAGTAGTTGAAATCTAGGAAAAATTAATGGATGACATGTCATCTGATTTTTTTTTGAAAGAAATTTAGGGTGGGTGGACGACATGCTTTTTTTAAAAAAACAATAAAGGATCGGCATGTGGACCCATTCTAAATGGACCAAGCTTGGCTGGCCCAACATAGCCTGACCTCTTTCTTTTTTCTTTCTTTCTTTCTTTCTTTTTCTAATTTTGACCTTTTAAAAAAAAAATTTTATATGTTTTTTAAAATATGTTTTTAATTTAAATTTCAATTAATACCCCCTTGTGTTTTTTTTTATTTCGCTTATTTAGCCTTTTATAAATAGATTTAAATTATTTTGTATGTATTTAATTTTTGAAAAGATTATTCTACTTCATTTATGATTTTTTTTTGTTTTATATAGATGGATTTTTTTTTTAAAAATAAAATAACATTTATTTCTGGATAATATTTCTAATATGTGCATATTTGTATAATATGTTTTCTTTTATTTTATGTGTGTTTGTTTTACTTGATTTAATAAGAAAATGATTTTAATAAATAAATTTATTCAACATAAGTACGTAAATGACCCGTGTTGTGAGATTAAATATCTTAATCTATTTCTATCTCTTGATTTTTTTAATTTTATTTTTAGTTAACATTTATGATTTTTTTTCATTTATTTACACAAATAATTCTAGTTTTATTTAATTAGAAATGGTCATAAAATTTTCGATTTACATTTAGGATTTTTTTTTATGTAAAAAGCCTTGTCTAAAAAGTTAGTGTATTCAATATTTTTTTATTAAAAAAAAAATATCCGACTTGAGGGAGAACATGTGTTAAATAAAGCTAGTTATAACCTAATCCATGTAGTTTATCAAGATTAATTAATTAATATATTCCTACAGTATCAAAAGCTACAAATAAATTTCAGAAACAATCAGAGTCGATCAAGAAGGCGAAAAAAATGGTAACATAACAAGTATACCTTCATAAAAATGGCTTTGCCTAAATTGAAACATATCATCCTCTACATGTTCAACACCTGAATCATAAATTATCTCGTCCCTAAGATTGTGCTTTGCCTAGAACAAAACATGCAGTTTCTTAACTTCTCATGAGCAGTCCTACTAAGGATTACTGAACCTGGAGTCACCTTGAGGATAGTACAAAACATGCATTCCATGAACCTTATTCAATGGAATTCCTCTTTCAAGAACCACTTCAGGTAGACTTTGGTTATGGTCTTGGAATATAAGAGATGGGATTAGAAGAAACATGCTTTTTTGTTCTTTCTATTTTGAAAGTATAAAAATTTATTTAAATAAATTTATTTTATATCTCTAACTCTGTTTTTATTTTCAACCAAATCCTTTTCAATCCCTTTTTTTTGGTTCTTTATATGTGCATAAATTGACAAAGAAATTAGTAAGTGACTAGCTAATGGAAATTTGCAAAACGGTGAAACTAGAAGTTTTGTTAAATATTTCACAAAATATTTGTTGTAAATTAGTGAATAGATAGATAGGTGGCCTGCTTTTTGCCACGGGCGAGTCGATTTCTTTCATAACCTAAAAAGCAATGTTCAAACACTGTAAACATGTTTTAAAGCAAAAGAAATTTTTGTGAATCGAGTTATAGACCTCAAGACAAAAGAAATTGAAAAACGAAAAAAAAAGTCCGACCCCATATGAGCTAGCATGACAAATTTGTGACCCAGATCATGAGGTCAGGACATCCTTATAGAAAGTATATAGAAAAAAATAAATATATAAACTCAATATTTAATAAACTCGACGTCAAAGACTAAAATTGAGAAAGAAAATAGGTGGAAAAAAAGATTAAAAAAGAAAATCGATGTCAACCTGGGCTAATATCTCATACTCGTGACCAAGGTCATGGGATGATGATGACCACATAAAAAAAAATAATGAAGCTCAATCCTTAACAATCTAATACTGAAAGCTAAAAAAATCATTTTTTTAAAAGGATAAAAAAATTTAAAAAGAATGAGGAACAAATTTGACATAAAACTAAAATAAAATGATGTAAAAATCTCAGGGCAACCTGAGTTAGCATGACAACAATTATGTGACTTTGATTGTATAAAATTAAAATAAGATGATGTAAGAGCTCCAAGCCAATCCGAGCTAGCATGATAACTGTTGTTACTCAATTTTAGACCCCACGTGCTGGAGACAGTGTATATCTCTTTTGAACAGAATGTAGGAGTTTAGCTCATATTCGCCACAAGATTGACAAAAGCACAGAAAGAAATATTTTGTTTTTTTTGAAACCTTGTTTGAGCTGTTTTCTACTCTTTTTATTCTTCTCCTTTACTACCAAAATCATCAGGTTTTCTTAGGTTGATCAGGAGTCTTCATAATGCTAAATTCATTCTTTTTTTTATCTGGTCTTTAAGGTTGAATACATCCCTCAGAATTTGCACTAAAAACGGTTTTGCTGCTGTCGTAATTTTTTGTTCCAACTTAGGCTCTGATTTTGACTCAGTTTCGTACGATATCTGACCATCCTAGGTATATTCTGTCACTCATTACATGTTGAAAAATTGACGTACACCTTTATTAGGTCCTAGGGATCATTGTTCTTAGAGTAGATTCTCAGTCAGATTTGGATGCTCAGTATTGTCAGATCAAGAACCTTTTTGACCAACTAGATTACTACCTGTTTCTGTTTTGTAAAAAGATTTTATCTCACTCCGACTCCTTCATCAAAGTTGTAGTCCTAGACGCGTAGATGAATTTGAGCTTTTGAATCACTTGATTTCGATATCAGAGGCTCAAGATGTTCTCGTTTGAATATCTAACGTGAAGGCAGAGAATTCTCCTGCGAGAAGGATATTGACCCTAGTCTGCACTAAAAAAACTCTATTTTTGGCCTAGTTTTTGTGATTTTTGTTCTTAGTTCAAACTCTCAGTCATATGAGGATTCTCGGCACTCGTCAGTTTTTGAGTTAGACCCGGAGATCCCTTTTGACCAATTAGATTACTACCAGTTTCTGTTCTGTAAAAAGATTTTATATCACTTCGACTCCTTCATCAAAGTTGTAGTCCTAGACGCGTAGATGAATTTGAACTTTTGAATCACTTGATTTCGATATCAGCGGCCTAAGATGTTCCTGTTTGAATATCTAACGTGAAGGCAGAGAATTCTGTCGCAAGAAGGATATTGACCCGAGTCTGCACTAAAAAAACTCTATTTTTGGCCTAGTTTTTGTGATTTTTATTCTTAGTTCATACTCTCAGTCATATCAGAATTCTCGGCATTCGTCAGTTTTTGAGTTAGCCCTGAGATCCATTTCGACCAACCAAATTACTGCTAGATTCTGTTCTGTAAAAAGATTTTATCTCACTTCGACTTCTTCATCAAAGTTTTAGTCCTAGACGTGTAGATGAATTTGGACTTTTGAATCACTTGATTTCGATATCAGAAACTCAAGATATTCCCATTTGAATATCTAACGTGAGGGCAGAAAATTCTGCCGCGGGAAGGATATAGCCCAAGTTCGCGGGACTGATTGAAAGGATTTTTTTTGGGCCAAGGGCTGAATCGAAAAGTGTTAAAATGAGGGATTGAATTGAAGAATGATATTGAAAGCTGGAGAGGGGGGTTGGATCATCATAAATGACAGGATTTTTACCACACCGAATAAGGAAAATAAGACCTTGCAGCTGCACCCTCCAGCTGATTTCTTTCCTTTTGTCTCTGCTGTTTTCCTTTCTCATCACGCTTGATTTTTGGAGCTGAAGACCACGTTTTTGTTGCCTCATTTCAAAGGGAGCAGCTGGCCCTATGGAAGGAAAGAAAAGAGCCACACCATCCTCTAAAACTGGAAAGAAATCAGACGTAAAGCACCAACACAAAATCAGAATATTGCAGTTTCCTTTTTGCGTTTTTTTACTGCAAATCAGTAGGGATTTGCGTCCTAGGATTAATGCATTGAATCCTTCCTAAATAGATACATATTTAGACTATATATAAGCCCTTCTAATGACCTAACTGGGGCAGCAAAAAGAGAGCAGAAGAATAAGAAAAGAGAGGAAAGAACAGAGAGAACGGGAGGAACAACAAAAGAAAGACAAGAAACACGCCTTTGCTCCATTTTTTTTCCTGCAAATAAAGACTGCAGAAACGGGAAAAGAAAGGCAGGAATCAGTAGAGAGAGTGACGGAGAAGCAGAGTAAAGAAGGAGGCAATAAGCATACCCAAACATAGAGCATAAGAAGAAGGACGGACACAGACCGAGCAACCATCACTCTTTCAACGCCACTGTAGTTTCTTCATCTCCAGGTTTGTTTTCTATTTACCGGTTGCATGCTTTCTTTTTCTTTGTGTTTGCACTGTTAGCGTGGTCTCTTTCCATTTGGTTATATGTGTCTGTACTGTTCAAGTGATTAATTCACTTGAACAGTAGCTCTCCAGACGTAAAAGAGGGCTACACCCTTTTGTGTCCAGCCGGGTGACTTGCTTGGGCAAGTGACCCGGCCAGACCTTTTTTTTTTTTGTTCTTTCTTTCAAAAAAATAAAATAAAGAGAAAGAGATTTATGATTTTTTTGGGCATATTATTTTAAGGTCTGAATTTTTTATGTTGTAAAAAGTATAAATCTCGTGTTTAGAATACCCGGTTTTTGACGCAATGTGACTAATTTACGTATATATCAAAAAAATGTTTTCTTGTGTGTTGCATACGGCCAATATCCTAACATGTTTTGAACGTTCTTTTAAAAAAAAAAAATATTGGAAGTTTCAAAAATATGTTTTCACATGAATTTCTTAAACAAAACAAAAATTATTTTCTTGCATTTCTGGATTTTACAACATGTTTGTAAAACTCCAAAGGGTATTGGCCAATATTCCAAAAAATATAAAAATCTTATTTTAGGGTGAATTCATCTATTATTCACCGCTAATGTTTGGATAAAGAAATACTTAAAGGACAAATATCCAAAATATTATTGGGAATAATTTGTTATTATTCACTGTTAATATTTGGATAAAGAAAGCCGGAGTGGTAAATATCCAAAATAATTTTCTAGGAATAATAAATCCGCACACATCTTTGAAAGAAGCCTTGATTATAATCGAGGACATTTCAATTTTTTTACTCCACGGCACTAAGACAAAAAAAATAGATTTTTAAAGCACCCTAGATTTCTAAATTTTTATCCCTCCTCCTTGTGATTTATAAGTCGCAAACTCTTGAAATACCAAGGGAAAAATGAGCTTGTAAAGCACATGGAATCTCCTTGGATTTCTATCTTAATAAATTTAGTTAGAATCAAACCGAGAAAAATTGATGGGATTAGAAAACACCAACACCATAGCAATTATAAGACAAACCAAACACCAAGCAGCTTACCTTAGGTAAGGCGTACTAGGGCATCTAACACCTTCCCTTTATGCAATCAGTCCCTTGCCTTAGAATCTCTAAAAGACTAGTTAGGTTTCCTAGTGACCATAATACTAGGTGGCAACTCTCTTTACACAAAACAAAGACCCTGAAACCAATCGAGGATCGCCGCCACGCCGCGCTCCGCTAGCGAGTGTGCGACAATAACAAATATGTGACTTGGAATGCAAGGCTGAGTAATCATCATAGAAAGCAAAACAAAAATAAAAAAGCTTAACCTTCAATAAACTTAATGTAGAATGATGAAATAAAAAAATAAAATCAGTGAAAAAAAAGACATGAAAAAAATACTGATATCAATCCGGGTTAAAATTTCATACTCGTGACTTGAGTCATAAGACCGGGATCATCACACCAAAAAAATTAACGAAGCTCAATTCTAAAGAAAAAAATATTGAAGGATGAAATTGAAAAAAGAAATCAATTTTAAAAAAAGGAACCAAGGCAAAAATAAAAAATAAAAAAATAAGGGCCTAATTTGACATAAAAATCAAATGAAATCAAATTATAAGGGATGAAGTTTAAAAACAACATAAAAAAAATTACAATAAATAGAATGAAGATCAAATTTGATATAAATACCAAATAATTGAAAATACAAAGGGATACAATTGAAAAAAATAAAAATAAAAACAAATAAAGATTAAGAGCCACAATTGAAATAACAAGAAAATTGAGGATAACCTTTAATTTTAGCTAGGTTGACACATTTTTTGATTGGAAGAGAGAGAAAAGAAAAGGGACAAAAAAATCTTACTGCCACCTAACTACTACGAAACGTCTTACATGTGTAGCCGAATTAGATGCACCTTGAATTAGATGCACCTTCATGTGATCTGTTGGTAGAGACAACAATTAGCCTTTTTTATGCCGGGAGGTGCTGCAGGTGCCATAAAATTTCTCTATTTTTTTATTCAATTTATCAAAAGATCTAAATGCCCTTGACCCTACATGATATTAACAAAAAAAACATTACAAAAGACAAAAAAGCCTCTTGACCTAAGCTATAGATTTTTTTTGCTTCTAAGGATACCTTAGTAATTATATTGTGCTAACAAAGATAGAATACCAAAAATGCGCCCACCCAAACATGGTGGGATACCGTATAATCGAGGAAGCCCATAAGGTCATGGACATGGGCTGAATTTAAAAGGTAATTAAAAAATTAGATCTATTTATTGTACCATCAAAAAGTGAAAGGGAAGGAGTTCCTTGCTTTGGAACAAGGGGATATATCGATTCTAGACTACAAGAGGATGTTCCATGATCTCTCCATGTTTGCTTCTCATTAGTGTCCTATCGAGCACCATATGATTGATATGATGCAAGATGGGCTGTGATGGGAATTGAACCAAAGTTTGATTACTCACAAGTTTGAGACCACCAGAGAACTGATTGAGGCTGCATAAACTTTAGAGGCTTGTATGAAAAATGGCTAGCAGGGCTAGTCTGGATTGGATAAGCACAATGAAATTGGTATTTCTTTTAGTAGACCACAATTTTTGAAAAAAAGGTTAAGGGTAGTTTAGCCAATTTAGAAAGAGCGGAGGAGCAGTAACTGCAGGAACCATCTAGAGCACAGGTATTGGATCGACTCAAGGGTAGTCGAATCATTAGGGTGCCCTACTCGAGGAGGAGGCATCTAGAAGACTGTTCTACTGCACCGAAATTGTGTTATGTTTGTAGAGGGGAGCACATATGGAAAGACTATCCATATTTAGGTAAAGGGTGCTTTTATTGTGGAGGATAGGATCATTTCTAGAGGAACTACCCTAGGAGGAATGAGTTTACACGTGGACAAAGATAGATGGTCTGAAGTCAACAATAGTCTTTCACTGTAGACCAACTAGCCAAAAAAACAGTCTGGGATCAGTGGTACCAGAGGATGACCTCGAGCTTTAGGTACAAGACTTAGGGCATAGTATTCCATATGATACAGGATGATGCTAAAGTTGCCCTTAGTTTTGTGGCAGGTACATTGCAGATAAATTCCCTCTGGGCTACACACTTCTTTTTGACAAATAAAACTCATAACCTTAAAATTGGGGAAAAATTCATGTAGGGCACAAAAAGGGTTTTCTATAAGTATTCCTCTAGGTGAAAATGTTGATATTGATCATTTGTATAGGGAAATTAAAGTTGACATTAAAGGGTGTGAAATGAGTGCAAACTTAATACCTTTGGAATTGCATGACATTGATGTCATGGATTGACTAGGCACATATAGAGCACAATTAAATTGTTTGGAAAAAACAGTGACTCTATATAGATCGAATGGTAGGACGGTGATTTTTAGATGCGAAAGAAATGTCATACTAGATTGTATGATTTCAATTATAACCACTAGAAAATTGATAAAAAAAAGGATGTATGACATATCTTGCTTATGTAATCGACTCAAAGAAGGGTAATGTTGAACTATCAAATGTCCTAATAGTGAGAGAATTTTCAGAGGAGCTACCAAGATTTCCTCTAGAGAGAGAAGTATAAGTTGTTATTGATGTATTACCGTGTACCGCACCAATAACACAACTGTCATATCGAATGGCTCCTATGGAGTTAGCCGAATTCAGCATTTTACTACATGAATTGTTAGATAAAGGGTTGATACGCTCGAGAAATTCACCTTAGGGAGCCCTAATACTATTTGTTAAAAAAAAGGATTGCACCCTTAGAATTCGTATTGATTTTAGAAAGCTAAATAGGGTGACCATGAAGAATAAGTATTCGCTGCCAAGGATAGATGACTTGTTTGATCAATTGAAAGGTGCTACAATGTTTTCAACGATAGACATAAGGTCAAGATACTACTACTTAAAGATTAACGAGCAAGATATTCAGAAGACTGCATTCAGGACTCGCTATGGACATCTTGAATTTCTTCTAATGCCATTTGGACTAAAGAATGCTCCAACGATATTCATGGAATTGATGAACATGGTTTTTAGCCTACTTAGGTAAGTTTGTGGTATGATATTTTGGTATATTCTAGTTCCCAGTTAGAACATGAACAACACTTGAGACATGTATTGCAAATCTTAAAAGATCACCAGCTATATGTTAAGTTTAGCAAGTGTGAATTTTTGGCTAAATGAGGTGACTTTTTTAAGACATGTTATTTCAGGGGAAGGCATATTTATGGACCCGAAGAAAGTGGAAGTTGTTTTGAAATGGAAGATTCTTATGAGTGTTGTTTTTACCCATTTTGAGGATCCCTATACAAAAAAGAGAAAATACAAACAAATCAAAAACATTGTCAAAAGAAAACCAAAAAAAAAAAATTCAGTGAGAAGAGGAAACCAGGGTATCCAGAAAATGACCAAAATTTGGTTGAGGAGGTTAAAAAAAATAAAAAGATTGAAATTTGACAGTATATTTTCTACTGATGCGATCCCTGTTGGCAAAGAAAATTCAATTTAAGAAAGAGAAATTCAAAATTGGATGTTTAAGGACCTAGTTAGATTTTACTGAAGGTTTAATTGAATTTATGAAGGGTTGAATTGCAAGAAAATTGATTTTTTTTATGTTAATTTGGGCTTTAATGGGAAGAAATTAAAGTTTAGGGGTCGAATTTGAATTTGTAAGAGTTAATTTGGTCAAATCAGGGGCTTAATTGCATAAAAATTAAAGTTTGATGGACAATTAAGGACCTGATAACAGAAATCCAAAACCAAGGACATAACTAGAAAATGCACGCTAATATAGGGGCAGAAATTAACCTAATCAGGGGGCCAAATTAAAGAAATTGAAAGGTTGTTGATCAATTAAGGGTCAAAAAGTACATATTCAGAACAAAGAACCAAAGTGAAAAAGGGAGCCAACTTTAAGGTTAGTAATTGAATTTGGCAAGGATGCAATTGAATTGATTCTTAAAAACAAAATCTCAATTGAAAACTTGATTGAATAAATAAAAAATTGAGGACTGATTTTGAAATAGAGCTTTCTTTGGCGATTTCATTTAAATGAAACAATGTGTTTTGTACAAAATGATGTCATTTCATTCACTGTTATTAAAAAAAAGACATAACAAAATAGTGTTGTTTTGATGGCACTGTTTGCCATCTTCTTCCCCTTTACACGTTGCAGGTAAGGGAATAAGGTTTTTCTTCCCCTTCTTTGCAACATCTCTCTCTCTCTCTCTCTCTCTCTCTCTCTCTCTCTCTCTCTCACTTACCTAAAAACCACAACACAACCCACACTCCTCTCATGGCCTATCATCGAGATGAAAAAATAGAGGGGACAAGCCCTGTGGACGGCTGCATAGAGACCGCCCAAGCTACCTTACCCCTTCAGCATGACTGTATAGGGGTAGGGTAGTTCTCTCTCCCCCTCCCCCTACTTCTTACCAGGAGGAGGGGTGGACAAAAAAAAAAGGACAAAAGGACAACAAAAAAGAAAAAAACAGAAATAAAAGAGGAAGAAGAACAAAAATGAAAGAGAAAAAAAATAGAGGAACGAGGAAAACAGATAAAGAAAAAAAAAGAAAGGAAAGGAAAGGGAAGAAATAGAAAAGAAAGAAAGAAGAAAGGAACAAAAACATGGAGAAGTAAGAAAGAGAGAAGAGGAAGACAAACTCCCCAGCCTTTCACCATCTTCTTCCCTATGTCGGCTTCGTTGCTATGCCTAGAACCACTGTCGCCGTGAGCCACCACTAGGTCAGCTTCCCCCTTTTCTTTTTCACCCCTCATCGCCAATGTTCTGCTAGTGAACAATGGAGCCCATTGTTCTTAGGTCGGACCAATGCCGACCTAGACCAAAATGTCTGGTTCGGATTTGACCCAGTATCATTAGAAAAGAGATTGTTGGGTTGACATCAACCCAACCCTTGTTTTGGGTCGAACTCGGCCCAATTTCTTTTGGGCTAGTCTTAGCCCAACCAGGGTGAGCTCAACCCATATATATTTCAAAAATACAAAAAAAATTACTTATGTTATTTCAAACAAGTATAATATAAACTCTTTTTATTACTCAACTGGAAACCACACACAAAAGAGGTTCCAATCGGATTATTAATTGTTAACATGATTACATTAGTTATCTTATTCGAATGATACTAATACTTGTAAATGTTGTCAGGTATTCATGATTATAACTTATGTTAACAACAAATCAAGTTCCTTTCATAGCACATGTGTCGGTTATACCATACGGTTGGGTTATAAAAGTGCCAAGTATTTGTTGTACCAAGGGTTATACAACACAAATCTAGATTAACCATTTAACAAGAAAAGTATTAAAAGTGAATAAGTTAACAGATATAAAACATGTTAGTATCAAACATTAAATTCCATGTTGAGTTTATACTATACTTATTTTTACACCATTAGTGTAACCTTTTCACCTTGACATAATAAACTTAGCTAAACATAATGAAAGAGAGAAACATAAATAAACAAGATGAGAACATAAATAAGATATAAGTTAACTAAGTAAAGGAAAGGAAATGAAAAGCATAAACAAAAGATTAATATAAACAAAACTTAAGCATTATAAAAATATAAAGAGAGAGCAAGAACATGATCTTGATCTCTGGAAACCAAGATGCTAAAATGCATGGCAAATCCATCCTTTTATAGGCCAAAATTTGGAACCATTGATTTGATGACTAATTGTTGAGTGGGTGGCCACATCTTGACTTGGTGACAATCCTTATCTTCTTGTTGAACAAAACGTCATTTCAAACGTCAGAATTTGAACAGATTGTCACCATGAAAGTTCTAGGAAATTGTCTCAGCTTTCCAATAAAAAATGAATCGGTGCATTTGGACTTCTAAAATTCGAGATATGGGCTGAACACTAAACAGTGTCTAGGATGGAGGATAGATTTAGACTTCTCCATTGTTGCTAAGATTTGGACTTCCAAATAGTAGAATTGAGTCTTGGACTCTCATGAATGTTTTAGGCCTATGTCTTAGATTTCTAGCCATATAAACCAAATTGAAATCCAAGATCTATAGCTCCAGATATGACCTAATGACTGAACAGTGTTCTAGTTTGGACTGAACCAACATCTCTTTTCCAAGCTTAACCCTCTCTTTGTCTTCTCAATTTTAGTAGTTGAACTCATCAATCAATCATTTGATTTATGTGATAGGCCTGCATTAAAAATGAGCATTTACCATAAATTAAAGCTATCTTATATTATCAGACTTGTTATTATAAAACATGCTTAAGTTAGGGAATTTAATGATACTTTAAGTGCAATATGATGATATAAAGCCTTAGTGAGAATGCACTTTTAAATACTAATCACCTAGTAACCAAAATATTAGGTGACGACTCTCATTCCCTATTCCTACTGATAAAGGATAAGAATTCCTTGTCCTGTCCATTTCCCCATCCCATTCACAAATTCCAAGAGGATGATCGTTGCGACGCCGCACACGCGCGACAAGTGTAACAGAAATTCATAGCTTCCTCAGGTTTGCAAGGTATTATATGAGATTTATTGAGGGG
>Ga0325403_1001814_pt1 | contig 18294 bp, 15 predicted proteins | sample PopdelMetagenome_19_FD_205665 | JGI IMG/M metagenome (GOLD analysis project Ga0325403, IMG submission 205665) | Populus deltoides microbial communities from Bellville, Georgia, United States - Xylem-PdKOR-R4 | ecosystem: Host-associated > Plants > Phyllosphere > Stem > Wood/Secondary xylem...
CAGAATCAAGAACCTATTCACTAGAATGGTTTTCTAGTGGTGAGACTATGAATGCAGAGTCTCGTTCATCTTCATCTCGTGCAACGTTCACAGTTGGTTCATCTTTTTCCTTGTTGCCTTGATTGAACAATCTTTCTTCTAGTGCCCCATTTTGTGACAAAAGGCATACTCATCTTTTGTAAGATATCGTCTGTTTGATGATTCTCCTCTGGATTTTGAGCGAGATCTCCCTCGCCCTCGAAATCTTCTGGGGTTTGTTCTGCCTCTAATTGTCAATGCTTCTGACGTTGACTCCTTATGAACAATTTGGTCTTTATTCTGGTACTCATTGTTCACCAAAGCATTGGACACATCAATGAATTTGATCTTTTCTTTACCATATAGTAAAATGGTGACGAGATGTTCATATGTGTTAGGCAGTGAATTCAATAATAACAAAGCCTTATCTTCATCATCGATTTCCACATCCAAATTCTTCAAATCAGCTATCATTTTATTGAAATCATTCAGATGCTCATTCATGAAAGTACCTTTCTTGTGCTGAAAATGGAAGACCCTTTTCTTCAAGTAGAGACGATTCTCTATACTCTTCTTCATAAACTTGTCCTCCAGTCCTTGTCACGATTCCTTTGCAGAGTTTTGTTTTGAAAATGCATACTTCTAATCATTTACAAGACAAAGTCGGATGGAACTGCAATCCAATCGATTTATCCTTTCCCAGCTTTTAAAATCCAAATCCTCCGGTTTATCTTCTAGAGTAAAATCCAAATTCATTTGGACAAGCATATCCATAACTTCACATTTCCACATGTTAAAATTACCTTTCCCATCAAACTTCTCCACCTCAAATTTGGTACTCAATACCGGGATGTATTGTGGAGGTATACTAGCATTCCCCGCTGATCTTTCTTCTGGAATATCAGCCATTAGGACATCTTTGGATTATAAATGGACTCCTAAAATTGTTAAAACACACACTTATATGCTCAAAAGAGCCAAAATAGTAACTTCGGCTTGCTGTTTCACAAAATGGACACCACGGTTGCATCTGAAATAGTTGAAAATGCTAGGAACAAGCTTGACCCGACCAAAAACAGGTTAAAACATCACTGAGTTGGCCAAAAAACCAATCTGACCGAGTTGCCTCGGGAAAGGAATATTATGTCTCTGCTAAAGAATATTTTGTCACTGTGAATGGAATATTCTTATTCTGTTAAGAGAATATTCTGTCACTATTAGATGACGTGGCTGATGATATGACATTATGGACCATCTATTGATGACGTGGATGATGACTCAGCATTAACGTGTCGGATGACGTGGCAATCTTCTCAGGCTTGAATTCCGGCATTGTCTGGTTTTTTTAGCATATTTTAGGTGAAACTTCGGTGAGTTCTACAGGGCTCATTTAAATTCTGATTTCAATGATCTTTATATTGTTGGACTCGTATTGATGAGAGGAATCTTCATAGATGGTCAAAATCAAGATCTGAGAACTTTAAAAATTCTGCAACTTTGAATCGAGAGATGAAAAAAGTGTTTTTTGGTGTTTTAGCTTCCTTAATGCTCTGATACCAATTTGTTGTGCATACTAGACCAAAAACAAACATAAATAAAACACAAACAAGCATATTTACGTTGTTCTCCATAACTGGGTACATCCACGGAGGCCGCAGATTGTATATTGTTGGAGGAATGATACAAACATTCAACTCAACCCAATACAATCCCACAAAACACAGTGTTTCACTCTTACACTCGGTGTTTCACTCAAATCTGTTGTTTTTCACTCTCACAGTTGCACTTGCACTCACTGCACACTTGCTTTTCTCTTGCTCTCTCTTTGTCTCCATTTATAGAAGAAATGAAAGCTTTGGCAGCAAACAGTAAATACCAAACAACTGCTAACTACTACAATAAATATTGCAGCTGACTTTAGTGTATTTTTCATAAGTGATGGTGGTTGAAAAATGTAGACATAAATTTGCTACGTTTACATTGACCACCTGCAGCCTGCAACTCAATATTCTGATAAACGTACAACAATGAGAAACCAACTGAAATTTCATATTGAAATTATTTCTTCAAATTAATATGAACATAATGAACCCAAATCAATTTATTCACTTGAGATGAAAATAGCTCATGGTGTTGTGCTGCAAATATGGGCCCCCCAAATATATCAGACTCAATATTATCATCAAGATTTCCAAACAAACACAGTAGGAACTCTTGGAACCTTTCAGTTTCTCTCTCATGCGTAGTGGTTTCAAAAAAAATCATTGAGACCGAAGGGAGCTCCTCTCCAATTTGACCGGACATCGACATTATTACCTTTGCATTTCCAGCATTATTACCATCAGTTTTAGAGGTGGTTTCTTTGTAGCTTGTAAAACCACTCGTTGAAGAGTTCATAGTGTTGTCCCCCACGACAGGATCAACCAGATATTCATCTTCTAAAGTAAAGCATCAATTGAGACTTAGGTTGGATATCAGTTTGTCTGTAAATATCTGAAGCTGCCACTCTACCCACCTCTCTATCATCAAACAAATTGAACTCTTTAAAAATAGAAACCAGTGTTGTATTTTACAACGAAAAAAACATGATAAATTCAATGCAATAACAACATCATAGACAAAACCAAAACTGTTGAGTATTATTATATAAATAAACATCAATCCTTAATAAGAAACTGTTTTGTTGCTGAAGATGGTGAATTAAACATGGGCGATGGGATTGGGATGTTAGTTTGTGAAAACCTTTGGCAATAGCATGCTGCCTTAACAGATCTTATGAGAGAGATTGCTAATGTATCTAAAATAAGGAGATACTTACAATTAAAAAAAAGTAGAGAAATTAAATAGAAGAAATCACGCAATTCAGACTGTTTCCAAATTCAAGAACTCTATCCAGACAATTGATAAAGGATCCATACCCATATATACGGATGGAAAAAAAAAACATGGATGAAATACTGCATTATACAGGTTGTGGCAAGGAACTAGATTGCATTGCATTATAAGATGGCTATGATATTCATGGTATATTCTCATTTCAAAAGCAAGAAAAAGTTTCCTGATTAATGATTCTGTGGATAGAATTTGTCTTCATTTCTGAACGTTTTGTTTTTTGTTTTTTCAATGAGTAGAGAGATTAGAGAGGGCCCTTCATTTTTAAACTTCAAGTAGAGCAATCATCTTTCAAAAACTAAACAAGAACATAGAGAGTTGCCTATATCTTTATTATATAATCATAATGACAACACTAGGAATTGCTTCTTTTTTTATGAAAATAATACTGATAATTAAAAAAAAAGTTAAGAACTACAGTAAGATATCATTTGAAAAATAAGATCTCATCAGGAATAATAGTGATGAAAATAGATTAGGAAACTGAACAGAAACATTGGAAATGACAAAAATCTAGAAGCAACAGAGACTACCATTTCCACGCCAAAAAATTAATCATTATGAAAACCGCATTAAACCCATCTAAAAGGAAAAAACATTTACAAATATGGTTCAAAATGAATTTCATAAAAAGTTAGAAAAAAATGAAAGGAAATTAAATGATAAACTGATAGAGTAAATAGGGAAAAAAAGTACTTTGATAAGAAGTTGTTTTTTCATCCGAATTCCTAGATAAAAAACTTCATGAAAACAAGAAACGGTCACTAAGAAAAAGAAAGAACAAACAAAGTGTTGTTCAATGGAAATTTGGAAGAAAGAAAGATACTTGAAGAGGAGGCAGGTGATGAGGACGTGAAGGAGTTGATGCGATTCCCTTCAAGGTTGTTGTTTCAGAACTATAGCAATAAGGTATTGTATAGACATCATCATCATCATTAATTTGTTAGTACTTTTGTTTTGTTTCAGCAAGAGAAAGAGGAATGTTTTTGGTTTATGAGGGATGATAGAATGAGATTTTATGATACAGCAACAAAAACAGCACAATCAGAGGTGAGGATTTTGATGGTGTTTCTTTTTGAACCTCGTACTAAGCGGGAAATAGATTTTGTTTTTAATTTTTACTCTATTTTTAATATTTTATTTTTGTTTTATTACAAATGGGCTTTTGTAACCTATGAGCCCATGCACTCACGGGTTAGATGACGAACAATAGTTTTTAATTAGTTGATTGTCTCATGTTGTGTTGTGGGTTGGATTAATTTTTTTAATGTAATAAAAAAAATATTAAGGTGTTATTAATGTTTTTATAGTAAAAAAAAAATTCTGAGATACCCCCAACAGCACCCTATTTCTTCTTTAAAGGGTAAAACTATATTTTTACTATAGAAATGAATAATCTTTTGTGTCTATGTGTGCAATAATTTCTTCATGCCTTTTAAAGTTTTGGTGATAAATAATTAAAAAGTTGAAATTCTTTAATTAATGTAAACATAATATATAACTAGTCATTTTACTTGTATTTTGATGTGAGTTGGGTCAAAAGTTAATTATATCATAAAACAATATAGAGGTGATGTTAATGTATTTTTTTCAATACATCTTTGCTTCAAAACATTTATAGGTTTTTTTAGATGACGATGTTTTAGATTGACATAAATTAACTAGTTTAACTAGTCACATAAACCATGAACTCGATTTGATTTAATAACTCTTTTTAACCAATTCTTATTTAATTATATGATGATAAAAATAGGCATTTACAATAAAACAATTGAATAATTATTTTTTTAAAATAAAAATATTATAAACAATTATAGAAAAAAAAGTTGTTGTTAATATTAGAAAACAAATGTTATCATCTCATTAAAAAACCAAGTAAATAATGAAAGATATTTTATGAAATAATATCCCAAAACAATTTTAATTAATATTTTTTTAATGAACTTCTATTAAAATTGAACACCTATATAGCCGAGCATCCCAAACATATTTTTAATGAATTTAAATTCAAATTGAGAAAAACATTAAAGGTCAAAAAGAGACTAGGCATCTAAGCCCGAGTGGGTTCTCATGTGCTTGGTCCATTAAAAAAAATTTAAGGGCATGGACTTACAAGCCTAGGTCAGTGCTCTTAGCCTCTTATTTTTTTATTGATTCATTAGTTCAATGACCAAATAACATGTCATTTGTCTTTTTTCTCTGAAAAAAAAACAATGTGTTGTTTATTGTGGCACATGATGCATCGCTTACTTTTCCATATTTTGACCACTAGAGAGATGGTCAAAAAATCATGTTAAAATTTTTTAACCTAAAAAATAATTTTTAATTTATTTTAACCTAAAACACATAATAAACATTTTTAAAATCTCAATAAACTAATTTATCAACCGAAAACACTTTTAAATTTGTCCAAAATACAAAATTAAACTAAAAAGACTTTATCTGCCAACCTCGATCTACTTTTTCCAGCAAGATCAAGTATAAAAAAAAAACTTCAATAGAATTACTCTTGTCAAATGAAACTTATTAACGCTAAATACTTTTTTTTATTATTATTATTGTGGAAATGTAAACAACCAATGACTTTTTCTCTCCTTTTCCGTTTTAAACTTTCTCTCTTCTCTATTAAACTCAAAAACTTTAACTTGAATAATCAAAGTTTTATTCCAATACAAAAAAATCCAAAACTATAGGAATCTAAAAGAAAGTCATCATAAAATATGGGGACTAAATATAACTTTTCCTTGTAAATTTGAGATAGGCCACCATGTTTTTTTTTCTTCATTTCTCAGTTTTGTCCTTCATTGTTTTTTGTCATATCTTAATGTTATAAACTAAAACAATGTCTTATTAAATTTATCCACAATCAAGTCCAAAAATCTTATCAAAATCTTCACACTTCAAGGAAGTACAAATAAGGACACCATCATTTGAAAAAACTAAAACCAAAACACAAAAAGGTAAAATTAAAAAAAAACATTGATGATAAAAAATCATTATCTCAATTCACAATAAAATGTGAGATGATCTATAATGTATTGGTGAACAATATTTTATCCACACATTTTAGTTTATTATTAATTATATTTTTGTTAAACATGACTAAACTTTGAATTTTATGAGAAAATAGAAAAACTTTTATTTCTTAATTTGATGGTGGAAACCATTTTTCAATAGTAAAATTCTTTTATAAAAATTGAAACTCAATATATGATAGTCTCGCTCTTATATAAAAGTGAATTTAGAAAATTATGTTTTGTTAAAAATATTAAATAATTTTATAAAATATGAATTCATTTTAATCCATGGAGTTCAATGTTGTTATGGAATGGTCCCTAATCTTCCCTTAACTTATAATCCAATTATGAGATAATTGATGTTGAGAGATTGGAGAAGGTGAGAGAGAGAGAGAGAGAGAGAGAGAGAAATATCTTCATGATATGCATTTTGAGCATGTGATTTGTTATTTTTTATGTTATATGTTTGTATTTATGATGGAAGTTTGTTTGTGATATTTTCAGCATCTCAAATTATTAAAAAGAAATAATGGGATTGAAAAAATGATTGAGTTTTTCAATTTGATTCAATTTTCTTGAGTTTATAAAATGGATTAAAACATATTTTAAGGTTTAAAATGGTTCTAGAATGACGATTTATAAGGTCTTTGAAATTAAAAATGATGCAAAATTTGGATGTAGAAGGTAAAATCTAGTGCCCCTTAATTATTTGACAAACTTTCAATGATATTTGTTTATCAAAAAGTTTTAACTCTGTTTAGTATTGTAATAATGATTATTTTTTAAAGTGTTTTTTATTTAAAAATATATTGAAGTAATATTTTTTTATTTTTTAAAATTTATTATTGATATCAGTATATCAAAATGATATGAAAATATAAAAAAAAATCTAAATTGTAGTAAGGAAAAAAATAAAATAAAATTTATTTTTTTTACAAAAATGCTTTAAAACACAAAAACAAATATATTTTTTTTTATCAAGAATATCATGTACATCCTCATGAATAACGTGTTTTTTTGAAAACATAGTTTAAATATTAAGGATGTAGCGATAATTTATTATCTTTTAATTTATATTAATTTCTGTTTAATTAAGCGTCCCTTCAAAATTGAACATAATTTTTCAACATGTTATTCTTTTGAAGTGGCATAGTCACATTAAATAATTCACCACTTGAGCTTATCATTTCCCTAAGTAAAACTATAATTACATTTCATATAATGAAAATTAATGTTCAAAATTATGTCAACGCAAAATAAATAAATAAAATTGAACTATCAAGTAGAGATTAACGAGATTTTTAATCAATATTATGTATTCATTAACTAAAACTAAACATCCTTCAATCATAGATTGAGCATTCAATGCCTTTTTTTTAAGTATTGAATTTCTAATTAGATTTTTATGTGATGTAAGAAATAAATTGCATGTTTAGTTTTTGTTTTTTAAAATAAAATATACTCATAAAATATTTTTAAAATTAATAATAAAAATTCACATGATATTAAATACTAAAAATATATTTTAAATTAAAAACTTACAAAATTAACACTGATTTATTTTGATTTCATTTACCTATATTTTTTTCTAAAAAAAAATTAAAATATAAAAAGAGATTTTACAAGGTTATCCATAGGAATGCACGGATAATTATCCTAGTGAAATATAAATCAACGAAAATTCCATAAACTTGATATCACTTTAATTGAATGTTGAATGGATAGGTGCCCTCACTAAAATATGGGAGCACCAAGAGTTTGCTGGAGGGGTTTGGGCTTAATGGGCCACTGTAGTTTAGATTGGGTCGTTGTAGATGGCAAATATGGGGCTTGAAGCCCATTGTTTATGTACTTTGATCTTAGTTCACAGTGTTAAATTAACGGAGCCTATTAATATTATTTTCTGGCTAAAGAACAAAAGAAAAGGAAAACAAGGGAAAAGACGTTTGTTTGCACACTCTTTTCATACCAGAGTTTAAACCCTAAACCCTACAGAGGAAAAACTCAGCTTGCTTTCTTTCGTCCACTTCAATTTCTTGAGATAGACAAGATATCAAATAGAGCAGAGGATGAATTACAGATTCCAAAACTTGCTTGGAGCTCCCTACAGAGGAGGCAACGTTGTAATTACTCAAAACACCCAACTAATCTCACCAGTCGGCAACCGAGTCTCTATCACTGACCTCATCAAATCCCAAACCATAACCCTCCCACTCCAATCCTCCTCCAACATCCGCCGCATTGCCGCCTCCCCCGACGGAACTTTCCTCCTTACTGTCGACGAGAACCACCGCTGCCACTTCATCAATACCGCCCGCCGCGTCATCCTCCATCGCATTAACTTCAAGAATACAGTGAATGCCGTTAAATTCAGCCCCGATGGTAAATTTATCGCGGTTGCAGCGGGAAAATTGGTCCAACTCTGGCGGTCTCCGGGGTTCAAGAAAGATTTTTTCGCTTTCGAGTTAGTTAGGACCATAGCTGATTGCGAGGATACAGTTACAGCAATTGATTGGAGCTTAGACTGTAAGTATTTGCTTGTTGGCTCGAAGGACTTATCGGCACGCCTCTTTTGTGTTGAGAAATTGAAAGACGGGATTTTGAATAAGCCATTTTTGTTTTTAGGACATAGAGATAATGTAGTTGGTTGTTTCTTTGGTTATGATAAGAAAAATACTAATAAGGTTAGTAAGGTTTATACAATTACGCGTGATTGTTATATTTTTAGCTGGGGTTATAGTGGTAATAATGACGGTAATTTTGATGAAAATGATGGGGGGATTTCAGAGCCGGCCTTCCCGGGGACGCCGGAGAGGGATGGGGAAGGGAATATGGATAGTGGAAGCGTGGGTAATGTTAAGAAAAGGAAAGATTTTGATGGGAAAGATGAGGGAGAAGAGGGGTATTTGCACAAGGAGAAGTGGGAGCTGTTAAGGAAAGATGGGTTTATGCAATCACCGGCGAAGTTAACTGCATGTGATTATCATAGGGGGCTTGATATGGTGGTGGTGGGGTTTTCTAATGGTGTTTTTGGGTTATATCAAATGCCTGATTTTGTTTGCATGCATTTGTTGTCGATTTCGAAGGAGAAAATAACTGCTGCAGTTTTCAATGAGATTGGGAATTGGTTGACATTTGGTTGTGCAAAGTTGGGGCAGTTGCTTGTGTGGGAATGGCGGTCAGAGAGTTATGTGTTGAAGCAACAAGGGCATTACTTTGACGTGAATTGCTTGACTTACTCTCCAGATTCACAATTGCTGGCTACTGGTGCAGATGATAACAAAGTAAAGGTAAAATATGAGCTTATGGAGATGTTTTATGTTTTTGGGAAGTTGTAGCCACTTAGCATGCTTTTCTTAGGTAAAATGCGTTATGAAAATGTCTGCATGATACAATAGGTTGGTTCTTGCAGGATATTTAGGTGAGCTTGCTGTTGTATATATGGATTGTTTGAAAGAAACGTGTTGCTATGTGCATGTGCGAGCTTGTGATTGGTTGCAAAATGTTATACTTATTTGGTTGATATGCAATTGCCCATGTATATTCTGAAGAGTATATTGAAAAAGTGTCATAATGCATATGCACAAATGTTAGGATTTTTGTTTATCATCTATATGGTATATCCATACATTGTGTGTTTGTTTGCGATGTAGAATAATTATCTCAAGAGTTTATGGACCAGATTGAAGCATGAAGTTATTGTTTTTCTATTTTAATTATTTTCTTAGTTAGTTTTGGATTTTAATTATTTGTTTCATACTTAACTTAGGATTTTTAATTTAATTAGTATTTTACTATTTAGAAATTATAATGCTAGATCAATTCTATTAACCAAGAAAGTCTTAATTAAGAATCTTTTCCTATGAAAGATTTTAGGGCTAATATAAATTGAGATGTCTTGTTTATTTTATAGAGATCAAAACTATTGTTTAGATTTAATAAAATACCAGAGAATTTTCCCTAGATTTCTCTAAAGTATGGGCTGTAATGTTAGGGCTCGAGAACCCTAGTTTTATCTTCCCTAAACACTATGTTAGGTGGTATTAGAATACGTCAACATGTGGATTGATGACAACCTGTGAAGAAAATCGTGGAGTAGTTGGTGGCAACAATCTCCGTGATGGAGATCACGGGATGCAGGTTGTTTGAGATCAATTAAATCACCATTTAGAAGTGATAGCAGCTTTAGAGGGGCGAATGCAAACTGGATTTGCCGACATCAATGCTAGATTTGATGACCTTTCAACTAGGCTTAAGGCATTAAGGTTGCACACAAACATGAACTGAGAAAAAAGAGAGGCACACACCAGAGATAATGCTTGCGACCAACCTGTCATTGAACCGGTTCATGCAAATCCTCGTGGTCAATATGAATACGGGTATTCATTTGATGAAGAAGATCAAGGTCAGGTGACTGAAAATAATAGGTATGATCAAGACTATTGTATAAAGGTTGAGATTTCTTCTTTTGGTAGTGATTTAGAAATAGAGGAGTTCCTTGATTGGTTAGTTGAATGTGATTGATTTTATGAGTATACAGAAATTTTAGATTTGAGAATGGTAAAAGTTGTAGGGTTTAAATAGAACCATGGGGTCTTGGTTTAGTGGGATAGGCTATTGGAGACTAGGAGGCGAGATGGTAGAAGACCTATTGAGAATTGGGAATGGATGAAGTAGTTATTGAGAGGTAGGTTTTCCCCCCCAATCCATAAGTATCAAAGGTGTTCCCAAGGCTCCTGGACTATGCATTAATATACAACAAAATTTTTGCATGTAGTTGAGGGAAATAACGTGCATGAAATTGACTGACAACAAATTACTAGATATGTAGAGGGACTGAAACCTGCCATTAGAGATAGAATTGGACTTCAAATGCTGCTGAATGTTATTGATGCATGAAATATGGTTTTAAGGGTAGAGATGTTGATGCATGATAAAACCAATATGACATTTGATTATTAAAGGAGGGTTACGACCATAAAGCCTTGACTTATACTTGTTGAGAAGGGTAAGCTACCATATACAAACAGTCAATCCAAACTAGTTATTGCCAACTCTAGCAATTCCTAACATGGATAACCAGAAGAGAGATAATCTTCATGCCAAGTAGCCTCCAATAAAGTGTTATAGATGCAATCATAAAGGGCATAGATGTAATGTATGTCCTCAGAGGAGGCCTATGAACGCGGGGATGAAGAGTGTAGGTAAGATACAAAATTATATTCGAAGGAGTATTGTGAATCTGATAGTGAGGGTGAGTATGAGGATGATGATGATCAAGCTTATGTGTTGAGACGATTGCTATTCACACCAAAAATTGATGATGAGACACAACGACACAAGCTTTTTCGTACTAGGTGCATGATAAACCAACAAATTTTTTATCTTATTATTGATAGCGATAGCTGTGATAATATTATTGGTAAGGAAACCACTATTAAATTGGGTTTGAATATTGAGAAACATCTTGAACCTTACACTATATGTTGGATTAAAGAGGTACCAAAGGTAACATTAACTGAAAGATGTAAAGTTTCCTTTTCCATCGGCAAATATAGGGATGGAGTTTATTGTGATGTAGTTGATATGAATGCTTGTTAACTTGCTGTCTGGTAGGCCATGACAGTATGATGTAAAGGCATGGCATGGGAGATGGGAAAACATTTGTAGGTTTGTTAAAGATGTGATTAATTTTACTTTCATGTCTTAGAAGGGGAATTCCTAACCAAAAGCTCGAAAGGTTGGAGGAGAGACATTCATTGTGTTGAATCTTTGTCAAAATTTGAGTTATATTTAAAGGAGACGAAGGAAGTACATGCTTTAATTATGAAGCCCTTACTGTCGAAAGAAGTTGACAAGGTAGTAGAGGTCCTTGAAGCTATTAAGCCTTTATTGTAGGAGTTTTAAGAAGTTATTCCAGATGAGCTACCGGATGAGTTACCTTTTATGTGTGATATCCAACATCAAATTGACTTGATACCAGGGGCTAATCTTTTGAATTTGCCTCATATTACAGAATGAGCCCATAAGAGAGGGAGAAAATTGAAGAATTCCTAAAGAAATGGTTGATTTAGGAGAGCTTAAGTCTATGTGTTGTCCCTACTTTATTGACACCAAAAAAGGATGGTAGCTGGCATATATATGTTTATAGTCGTGCCATCAACAAAATCACCGTGGGATACAGGTTTTCAATTCCATGATTGGATGACATGCTAGATCAGTTGTGTAATGTAACGATTTTTCGAAGATTAACTTAAAGAGTGAGTACTATCATATTCAAATTTGACCAGAGGATGAGTGGAAAACGGATTTCTAAACAAAGGATGGGTTGTATGAGTGGTTAGTCATACCATTTGGGTTAACAAATGCACTGATCACATTCATGAGATTGATGAATTAGGTTTTGTGACATTTCATAAGTAAATTTGTTATGCTTTATTTTGATGATATCCTTGTGTTCAATCACAATAAAACAAATCATATCGAGCACTTAAGGAGTGTTCTAGAGGTGTTGCTAAAAACAAGTTGTATGTGAATCTAAAAAAGTGTAGCTTCATGACCAGTAAGCTGTTATTCTTGGGTTTTGTAGTGGGCGCCAATAGAGTTGAAGTTGATGAGAAAGTGAGGGCAATTTGTGATTGGCCCCTACCTTAGGGAATTAGTGATGTGCGGAGTTTTCATAGCCGGACTATTTTTTATAGGAGATTTATTTTGAATTTCAATAGTATTGTGGCATCAATCACTGAATGTTTGAAGAAGGGTAAGTTAAGAGGGGTGAGGAAGAAGAAAAGAGTTTTGCCTTGATAAAAGAGAAGTTATGCAATGCTCCAGTGCTTGCTTTACTCAACTTTGATAAATTGTTTGAGGTTGAATGTGATGCTTGTGGAGTGGGTATTGGATGAGTTCTTTCCTAGGAGAAACATCCTTTAGCCTTTTTCAGTGAAAAGTTAAATGAAACTCGCTTGAAGTACCTATGATAAAGAACTCTATATTGTGGTAAGGGCTTTGAAAATTTAGGAGCATTATTTCATTAATAGAGATTTTGTCTTATATTTAGATCAAGAAGTCCTAAAGTCTCTGAATAGTTAGAAGAATGTCAGTATGAGTATCATGGCCAGGTGGATTGCATTCCTTCAGAAGTTCAGCTTTAGTTTAAAGCACAAAGCTAAGTTTAGAACAAAGTGGTTGATGCATTGAATAGGTGAGTTGCCCTACTACTAATCACTTTTCATAGCAAGATTTTGGGTTTTAAGTGTTTGGAAGAACTATAAGCTAAAGATGTTGATTTTCCAAAGATATGGGAAAAATGTTCTAAGGTCAAGTTAATGGAGATTTCTGTATATATGATGCTTACTTAATGAAATGAAAGGTAATTGATTGTGTATTTCTCATATATCCTTTTGCAAGAAATTGATTTAAGACTTGCATGGTGGCAGATTAAAGGGTCATAGAGGAAGAGATTAAACAATGTCAATTTTGGAGGATAATTATTACTGGCCTGGCCTCAGCTCAAACGTGATGTAAACAAATTTGTTCAACGTTGTTTTACTTGTCAAACAACTAAGGAGCAATCATAAAACACTAGTTTATACATGCCTCTATCTATACTTGAACATATATGAGAAGATATTTCCTTGGATTTTGTGTTTGGTCTTCCATGAACTCAATGAGGAATGAATTATGTTTTTGTTGTTGTGGATAGATACTCAAAGATTACACACTTTATACCTTGTAAGAAGACTACAAATGCGATCAATGTGGCTAAGCTATTTTTCATGGAGATAATGAGGTTGCGTGATGTTCTAAAATCCATTATATCTGGTAGATACTAGGTTCCTAAGTCACTTTTGTCGAACTTTGTGAAAGATATTTAATTTCTTTTTGAAGGAGGTGTTTGGCCTCGCGTTTCAACCGGAGTTTCAAAAAAATTTATATTTTTCTTCAAATTATTATTATTTTTTTTTGTGTTTTTGAATTTTTTGATGTGCTGATGTCAAAAATGAATTTTAAAAAAGAAAAAAACATTATTTTGATACATTTTCAAGCGAAAAGCACTTTGAAAAGTAACTGCTACCACTATCCTGAACACCCTCGGAATTTAGTAGTATTGCTCATCCACAAACTGATGACCAAACAAAGTCTCTAAACAGAACTTTGAGCAATCTAATTCGTAGCATTTCTAGAGACAAGCCTAAACAGTGGGATGTTGCATTGGCTCGGGTAGAATTTGCTTACAACAATTCCAAACATATTGTTACTGGCAAGACAGCCATCATTTGAGTGTGTACAGGAAACCTCCAAATCATGTATTTGATCTACATTCACTATCTAAAGCTGCTGGGTTTAGCAAGTCAGCAGAGACTTTGTCTGAACAGAAGCAAATTGTCTATCAAGAGATGAGGAGGAAACTAGAAAAATCAGCTACCAGAAATAAGTACGCAGTAGACAAGTATAAATGAGTTAAATTTTTTCAAGAAGGAGACATGGTCATGGTTTTCTTGTGCAAAGAGAGGTTTCTAGTAGGTACCAATAACAAACTAAAGATAAAAAAGCATGGTCTATACAAGGTATTGAAGAAAATCAATGATAATGTTTATGTCATTGATCTTCTGGATAGCATGGGCATGTTAAAGACCTTCAATGTTGTTGATCTTTACAAGTACTTTTTAGATATTGAACTCAATTTGAGAACGAGTGATTTTTAAGTGAGGGAGATTGATGTAGAACAATTATCCTAAAAGTTTATGGACTAGATTGAAGCATGAAGTTATAGTTTTCCTGTTTTAATTATTTTTCTAGTTAATTTTGAATTTTAATTATTTGTTTTCTACTTAGCTTAGAACTTTTAATTTAATTAGTATTTTACTATTTAAAAATCATAATATTAGATGAATTCTATTAGTTAAAAAAAGTTTTAATTAGAAATCTTTTCCTGTAAAATATTTTAGGATCATTATAAATAGGGATGTCTAGTTTATTTTATTGAAATCAAGACTATTATTTAGATTTAATAAAATACCAGAGAATTTTCTCTAGATTTCTCTATAGTTGAGTCTGTAACCATGTAGTTTGAAAATCTTAGTTTTATCTTTGCTGTACACTATTTCAGTTTGTCTATGTGTGTGTGTCTTCGTTACATTTAGTTGGTTGGATTCCTGTATTTGTCCTCCATATTCTATTCACGGTCCTTTAAAACTCCAAATTGTTTATATAGTTTATTTTCCTACAAGCCATATGCTGTTGCAGTGTTGGCTTTTTCTAAGGCAAGGAATTTTATTTAAAATGATGAAGTAGCATGTAACTAATGTATGTTTGTAATGTTTAGTAAGTGTGTGATCTTACTGACTGTGTCTTAAACAGTTCCTATTGTGGTATATTAGTACTATTTTTCATGTATCTCATGAACTTTTTTCTAGACTGAATTTTAGTATTTGAGAATCATTGGAAATCTTCATCAGGAGATATTGTGCAGGCATATTTCATAATACCTTGAAAATATGATGATCCGTTATTTGTTTCTGATTGTAGCTTTTGGTCATGTGCTATACACTTGTCTCTTTGCTGGTCTCCCCTCTTTTTGTACTTGAATGTCATGTGAATGTGTTTGTATTTTCTTGTCACAGGTGTGGACCGTTTCATCTGGCTTCTGCTTTGTAACATTCTCAGAGCACACAAATGCTGTGACCGCGCTTCATTTTATGGCAAACAACCATTGTCTTTTAAGTGCATCTCTTGATGGAACTGTACGTGCATGGGATTTGTTCCGTTATCGAAATTTTAGGACATTTACCACCCCTTCTTCAAGGCAGTTTGTCTCTTTGGCAGCAGACCAAAGTGGGGAAGTCATTTGTGCTGGAACTCTAGATTCATTTGAGGTACGTATATCTTTTGGTGCTGTACATTCAAGATCAATCTGCTGTTTTTTATTGTTTTTGCTGACTGAGTGCTTAATTTTTGTATACAATAGATATTTGTTTGGTCAATGAAGACAGGCCGTTTATTGGATGTCCTTAGTGGTCATGCAGGTCCTGTTCATGGGCTGACATTTTCTCCCTCAAATGTGAGTTGTATTGATATCTCTTTCCACTTACTGGTTATGCATCCCTTGTTTTGTATTAATTCCTCTTGGTTTCTCTGTTTGTCTGAAGTGGTTTATTTACATGAATTTGTTGAGGTTGGATCGCCCTTCTACATTTGGCATCCAACATTATCTTGGATTCTGGTAACTAATAGTAAACATATAGGTCTACAGTCAGCTTTTCGTACCTATTGATTCATGAGCAGCTTCTGAAGTAAACCTGTTTGACCTGTAGGCAGTCTTAGCTTCATCATCATGGGACAAAACTGTTCGCCTGTGGGATGTTTTTGAAGGAAAAGGTGCCGTTGAAACGTTTCCTCACACACATGATGTTCTTACTGTAGTTTATCGTCCAGATGGACGGCAATTAGCTTGCAGCACATTAGATGGGCAGATTCATTTCTGGGACGCAATTGATGGCTTGTTAATGTACACAATCGAGGGCCGCAGGGATATTGCTGGAGGGCGTCTCATGACTGATCGTAGATCAGCAGCAAACTCAACTGCAGGAAAGTGCTTCACAACCTTGTGCTATTCTGCTGATGGGAGTTACATTTTAGCTGGTGGAAGTAGCAAGTACATCTGTATGTACGATGTTGCTGATCAGGTTTGTTCCTTTCTTATGTAAAACCTTCTGCTTATCATTTACATTTTTTTCTTGTAAACATTTTAAATCATTTAATTATTTAGCTTTATGATGACATGAACATTATCACATGTTTCTATCTATACTGGGGCTCAAACTTTTTTGTTTTGTCATCTTTAAGCAAGTTGAATGTAGAAAATTAGATTGAGAACTGTTTGGATGTTGGAGATACTTTTGAAGAATGACATAGTTTAGTTAGCTGGTTATTCTTCAGTTTTACATTTGTTTGGATGGGTTCATAGGTCCTCTAGTGTAGATCTCTCTTAGTGTTTGAGGTACTGGATTGATTTATGTATGAACTGCAGGTTCTGCTGCGTCGCTTCCAAATAACTCACAATCTTTCATTAGATGGAGTGCTGGATTTCTTGAACTCGAAGAAGATGACAGATGCAGGTCCACTTGATTTAATCGATGATGATGACTCTGATGCTGAAGAGGGTGTTGATAAACAAACTCGAGGAAAGTTGGGATATGATTTACCAGGATCCATGCCCAATCGTGGAAGGCCTATTATTAGAACAAAATGTCTGAGAATTGCTCCTACCGGGCGAAGCTTTGCAGCGGCAACGACAGAGGGGGTTCTAGTTTATTCCATTGATGAATCCTTCATCTTTGATCCCACTGATCTAGACATAGATGTTACACCAGAGGTATCTCACGTTCTTTTGCAAAATTCTTTGAAACATACATCTTTAGCTTTATTCCTTCTTTTAAGCACTCTTCATGGAGAATTCAAGGCATGTTATGAGGCTGTCAAATTATCAACATCTGCTTAGTTGGAAATAACAATTTTTCTTTATTGATATATTGTAGTATTTCTTCTGCTGATTTTATTTGATGACTTCAACATCTGCTTGTTGGAAATAACAATTTTTCTTCATTGACATGTTGTAGTATTTCTTCTGCTGATTTTATTTGATGACTACAATGGTGTGCAGGCAGTTGAAGAAGCATTAGATGAAGATCAACCAAACAGAGCTTTAATTATCAGCCTTCGCCTGAACGAGGATTCTCTAATTAAAAAATGCATTTTTTCTGTCAGTCCATTGGATATACCAGCTATTGCCTCCTCAGTCCCATACAGATATCTGCAAAGATTAATAGAAGCATTTTCTGATCTTTTGGAAAGCTGTCCGCACTTGGAGTTTATACTCCGCTGGTGTCAGGTGCTTGCTGCCATCTTGTGAAATTTTATAACCTCAGAGCCCTTCCTGTATTCAGATCTAATTCGTTGTTTATGTTTATTTTTTGACAGGAACTGTGCAAAGCTCATGGAAATTCAATTCAACAGAATTCCAGAAATCTTCTTCCCGCATTAAAATCCTTGCAGAAAGCAATTACTAGAATACATCAGGATTTGGCAGATACTTGTTCGTCTAATGAATACATGTTACGATATTTATGCTCAAGCAAAAACAGATGATGGACCACTATTAGTGGCTGGGATTTCCTCACTATTTGCTGACAGAAGTATAACCTATTCTCCTGAAAAGGGAGCAGGTCAAGCACTCCCATAGCTAACACAAACATGCTAGATTCAGATACCTTGGCGCAAGGTTCACGTGGTTGAAAGCGTCTGCTTGTTGGATCTGACGCTGTAGTTTATTGGGAGCTGTAATATGGCTTGGGATCATATGCATGAC
>Ga0325403_1001815_pt1 | contig 18291 bp, 14 predicted proteins | sample PopdelMetagenome_19_FD_205665 | JGI IMG/M metagenome (GOLD analysis project Ga0325403, IMG submission 205665) | Populus deltoides microbial communities from Bellville, Georgia, United States - Xylem-PdKOR-R4 | ecosystem: Host-associated > Plants > Phyllosphere > Stem > Wood/Secondary xylem...
ATCAGGACGGTTTAGCGCACTCAAACTTTTGATTTTATCTTAATTTCATGTGCTCTTTAGTTTGATTTTATTTCTCAATCAATGACATGCCGGAAAAAAGTTTATGTATGATCCAATTTTTACTCTCGAGAAAGGGAGAGCTCATTCCCCGGAAATTAACAAAATAATTTTTCTGGCGCAATCAATTAATTAATGCTTCTCACTGTTTTACTAATTAATCCAAACTTAATTTAAACAATGCATAAAAATATTTCCTCAAGATTCCAATACTCTGGAAGAATATTTTTGTGCTCTGGTCCATGCAGGAAACATTTGTTTTTTTCCCCTGAAGGTCATAATTAAAATCTTAAATTCGTACCCTTGAGTTTATCGTATAGTTTAGCAACTCTTGAGTTAATAAAATACTTGTAATTTGCTGGATAACTTCTCTCAAATCTCACTCTAAAACTAAAGAAGCTTGGGTGCTCTACATGTGTTTGTAGCTGGGCACGTAAAAACGATCTTTGACGCTCAAAAAACCCTAAAAAAAAGAGGGGGGGATTATTTAAAATGTCCATGCATAATTAATGGGACGATGAACTCTTCGATTTCAGATCACAGAATCAAAATTAACGGAGGAAAAACAAAGGAAAAGGAACCTTATGATTCACTGTACCTCTTTTTTTTTTATTCTCTTCCTCTCTGCTTGTCTGCTGCAAAGAAAAACAGCAAGAACCATCCAAGGACGAATCTGAATAATGTATACAGTCTTGTCAGCATGAGAAAGCTGGAAAATTGTCACCTGTCCCTGTCCAGAAATTGACTGCACTTTTATTTACTTACTATTGTCATCTCATGGTCCAGTAATAAATTACCTTTTCAACAACAAAGTTGGTTAGGTTAGCTAAGGCTTGATAGTGTCAGATATTAATATAATATTATTTTCAAGAATGCATTTTTATTTTATCTAATTAAATTGATAAAATTAGTTCATGCAACAGCTTAAGCTAGGTTGTGAATGTTATTTTGCTACTGCAACTTTGATATATTTGCTGGCTTGAAGGTTCTTATTCGATCCAGTGCCTTGCCTGCGTGGCAGATGAACATATATATTGCTCCCCTTTCTTCAAGAAAAAAACAAAACAGATCCTTGAATCAGTCATGCCCTTCCCCCCCCTCTCCTTGAAGCATGATCTATGATTGCTTATTGATCAGAAATCGCTATAAAAAATGGTAGTTGCTCGTTTTTTTTTCTTTTCTGGCCTTGACGTTTGTCTGCTGAAAACCCTTCTGGGCAGACAATGCCTTCCAGCAAACACCAGCAGAAATGAATTTAAAAGAGAAAATGGCATTGACCCGTGGATAAAACTCATCTACGGTCTTCTTTACGCCATACATCTCCATCCAAATCCCTCTCGACTTCATCTTCTTTGGAGAATCGAATGGCCTCTTGACTTCACCAAAAAGTTGGTCATCATCTCATTCCACAAAATTTCACCCTAACCTGGATTTAAAAATGGTCAAATACTTCGTTTGGTATCTTGAATAAGTCTGACCCTGCCACGTATATCAAGATTCCAACTTCCGTTACGTGTACGGCGGGAGGGTTTTGACATGGATGACTTTAGAGATTGGCAACTTGACATGAAACATCGTCGTCTATGTCATTGCAAGGGACATCATATTAATTTATTTTTTTAAAAAATAAAGGTGAATTTTTACTTAATCAACGATGCTGCCAGGTAAGTGTCAATCACACCAACATATTTTAATTCTAGATTATATTTTTATATATCCACCATGAACATGGGTTGAATTAGCCAATCAATCTGTACCAAGTTTAATAACTGAAGTTAACAGGTGAAAATCGTTGATTCTATCATATAACGGGCACATGTGAAGTTTTTTTTTAAAAACAAAATAAAGGAAAACAACTTCAAGAAGAAGACATATCTTCTGATGGGTGGCGTAGTTCCTTTAACGAAATTTCAGACCAGTGGTTGACTTTAGAGCCCATCCAATTCCTCGCAATTCCTTGGCTAAAGCAACGCTGTCTCCCCTCACATGAGATTTCCTCTGTTGGAGGAGGTAACCATGTCCCTCTTCCTCCCGGGAGATTCTTCGCCGATCATAGCATATTTCCTCGGAAAAATAATGCAGAGGAAAAAAAAACAACAAGAACCTTTTTTTATTGGAAAAGAAATTGAAAAGGAAATATGATTTTGTTCTATAATGCTAGCTATTGTAAAATTTTAAGTCTACGTAACTTTGTTTTTATAAGATGCTTTCCTCTTTTTTTTCCCACTGAAACAATAATTTTTTTTTTTTTTATGTCCACGACAAGAATTAATTGTTTTTTAAGGTTTGTTTGGAAATCCTTGTTTTATCCGAGAATAAATGTACACTATTATTTTAGCACAAAAAGTGATGATATCAAATATTTTAGTCTATTTAAAAGTACGGTGAAAATTATTTTTTACTTAAAAATATATATTTTTTATTTTAAAAAATTTTTCATTCATATCAATGCATTAAAATAATTTTAAAAAATTAATTTTAAATAAAAAACTTTAAATTTTAGATAAATACACGTAAACACCCCTTTCATTCTATTAAAAGTACGTATTGCAATAGAATAAGCAGAAAAAATTAAAAAAATCTTATCTATTTACTTGAAGAAATGAAAATAAAAAATAGCATTTGTCTTATGTGTATTTAATAAAATTCGTGCTCCATTCGAGTTCATCTTGGATTATAAATTTATAATTTTTTACCGCTTAAAACACCCACCTCAAAATAAAAATAAAAAAATGAAAAAGAAAAGAATAAAAACATACACACACTTGCGATCTACACATCGAAGATTAGATCCCATAATCTGCCATAAATCTCTCTCCTTAATCTCCCCCTCCCTCGCCCTCCTCTCTCCCAAAACACAAACAAGAGCTCTTCCCTTCCCAGAAGGGATATTTTTTTCAGTCACTTCAACAATAAAACAGTCGGTTACTTTTTTGCGTCTTCTCTGATAACTTCCCCTCTTGTTTCCTCCCACATTTCATAGAAAAAGAAGAAGATTCATGAATCCTCACACTCTAAACTTCAACTTCTATTTCTTGTCTCAAGATGAGACCTTTATTACTTGCTGTTTTTCTAAGTGTAGAATCAGATCAAGGATTATGTAAAGAGATTGAGAAAAATAAAGGGTCTTGTTGATTCTGAGTTCTTGAATATAAGATTGGAACTTTACATCTAAAAATGATAGCTTCAGGGATAAATTTGGTGATGACAGTAATAGGATTTGGTGTAAGCACTATGTTTATAGTTTTTGTTTGTACTCGCCTTCTCTGTGCTCGGATTCAGATGAATGCTTCAAGACGAGCTTTTCCTATTGCTTCCAGATCTAATCTTAGCTTAGTAAGCACTTCCCTTTGGTTTTCAGCACTGTTTCTATATTTAGTTGGTTGTTATAATGTGTTTTCTATGATTTTTTGTGTAAACCGAAGTGGGTTTTATATGGTTTTTGGTTTTGGAATTGAATGAGCGGAGTTGGTTTGGTTGGATTTTAGCTTCTTTTTTTTCCCCTGTTTTTAATTGGGTTTCATTTATCTGTTTGTCTAATTTTGGATATTTTGATTATTCATTTATTGTACTGTGGAAATTAATGTGGGCTTGTTTTATGGTTTTTTGTTTTGTAATTCTGTGAGTGGAGTAGGCTGGATTTTAGCTTCTAAAGCTGGAGTTTTTTTTTTTAACTGGGTTTAGTTTCTTGTGTTTGTTTAAATTTGGATATTTTATTTGTGGTAATACAAAGTCAATTGCCAAGTTAATTGTCTTTAAGCAAAAATTGGAACTGGCTTATTGAACAGTAGAGGGTGATATAAACGTACTTATTGTGAGGAAAAAAGTCCCATTTTTTGTAAAAAAATACAATTTAATCTTTGACATTTGGTTTTTTCATTTGCTTAATAGAGTTTTGTTTCATGGGGTAATTGTTTGTCTAGGAGCTTAACTGTTAATTTTTGACATGTGTTACAGTTGGAACGAGGTGGTCTTGAGCATGTATTTTTAGCAAACTTTCCAACCAAGAAATACAATGATAAGATTTTCTCAGCTTCAGAAGATGCTCAGTATGTTCTTCCTTCCCTGCTCTATTTCCTTTTTAGTATTATTTGATTTGGTTTTTATGCAATGATTTTGTATGATGTAGATAATTTTCCTAGTTTTCGAACCATGTTGGCTTAAGTTGTCATTACAATGAAGAATATGCAGTGCCATTAATATTGTGTTATGATTTTTTATTTTTTATTTTGAAGGTTTTATCCATTTGTAGTTCTATTTTTGAAAGACTTGAAGAACTGGGTGTGGAGGTGGAAGATTGATGATTTCTTATAAATTTTGAATTTAGACTTAAATTTTTGTTTTCTTCTGATATAAACTTTGATTTAGTTGTGGCAATCTTGTATGAGGCAGAGTAAGCACGCGATTGTGCTGGGATCTCTTTTTCATGTTTTTTTTTTTATTATCAAACCTTATCGCTAAATGTTTGGAGTGGTATGACTGGGATGAAATTCTCTCAGTGCACAGAAACCTTTATTTAGCTATCTTGCGGTGTTCTGTTTTTCTAACTGTAGATGCTGTCTTCTTACAGCAGTCTTGCAGGTGAAATTTAACTATTGTTGCTTAATGAAACACCACCTTCTTCTCCCAGGCCTCTGACATCGGTCAAAAATTATTTAAAATGTTTCCACAAGGCACATGAAATTTGAGGTTGGGCTTGCTAACAATTAATTAATGGGAATTGGACCTCGGATGCTCTTGGTTGTTTTTTCACCCCTTGACAGAAGGAAAAGAAAAGAAAAGAAAAGAAAAGAACGGTGGTATTCAGAAGGACTGGCTCACTATTTGAGTTTTGATTGAAGCAACCTTTGAGCTGTTGGGAATCCAATTTGACTGACCTTGAGAAATTATGAAAGTTGTGGCGAAATAGAAGAATTGCTCTGCTCTATTTTTTGGAGGACCCAAACTTGCCTTTTCTTTTCTTTTTTTCTAGTATAATTCACCAGTTCAATCTGGGTGACAGTAACCTCTGTGATCTTCATGAGGAAGTGAAAACAGAGGCTTGGGCGATAGGAATTATTGAGAAAGGGGTTACTCTGTTGGATGTTGAACCTCAATTCTCCTAAAGACAATTTTGCTCTTCTGAAGTGGAAAGGCATGAAACTGGTGGTATGTGTGCACTTATAAATGAAGCTTTAACTCCTAAACAACCAAACCTTCTCTCTTGGTTACGTTTTCATTGGTCATAAGCCATCCTTTTGTTAATACTAGTTGTGTGATGCTGTGAAAAAGTTTCAAGAAATACGATTCATTTATACTTTTGAGTTTGTGACAGTGCTCCTTTAGAGGGCTTGCCTATCTGATTAATTTATTTTCTGAACCTTTTGCACGCATGCTAGCTGGTACTCTTGGTGCTGGACCCCCTTTTTTGTTGTCACTGAAATCCTCACGGATAAATGCCTGTTTTTCTTCAGAGTTTTTTTTAAATGCTTCATTTTGACTTCAATTTTAATTTTGTTCTTTTTTTGGTCACATGAACCTCCTTCCAAAGAAGCATCTAAAAGTAGAAACAAGTTGACGTCATATTGGTAATTGGATCATCATGACAGATAGCAGCAGGGTTTCAATTGCACCATGTCCATGTTGTCTCTTTAGCATATTGGTTTCCTCATGGATTTGAGTTGTTTATCTTCAAAGTCCACAGTACTCTGCCATTTCACAATTTTCTGCTAATAAGTTGTGGTTTTATGTGGCAGATGCACAATTTGTCTTGCAGAATATCATGGCGATGATATATTGCGGATTCTCCCCTACTGTGGGCACTCCTTCCATGTCACCTGCATAGACATATGGTTGCAACAGCATTCAACTTGTCCTGTTTGTCGAATATCATTGCGTGAATTTCATGAGAAAAAGCATGTGATGCAACCCTTGTTCAGTTCAGCTATCCGATCTCGAAATGGCACAGAGACATTTGATTCCCATTCTTATAACTACATGTTGACTGAGCATGGGATTTCACCAAGATCATACAACAGCCATGGGACGGACCCCATTCAAGATAATCATTGTGCATCTGATGGTGATGAAGAAGAAGGCGGGGAGAATTCACCCCCCTTGACCGAGAGTAATCAGATTGCAAAAGACATAGCTGACAAGCATGTAGAAAGCCCGTCAAATCCCTAGATCCTTCAGAAGAGTCAAAATTTAAGCTGCATTCATTAGGTTTTCCAATTTTACAGGGTCCAAATATGGGTATATAGAGTGAAAAAAGCTGGAATGCCATTGGAACAACTCCCAGAAAGTTCATTGTTCTTCACTCGTGGCTTACTGTAAATATTGCAAAAGTCATTTGTTTTTCAATTTCCCCCTTCAAAATGGTTGATTTCTGGGCAGTTTTGTTAGTTTCGGTTGTGAAATAGAATCTGATGAAGAATGGTTGAATGGGATAGCAGTTCTTACATGCCTCTCCCCTTCTCATACAAGTGTAACTGCAGCGATCTGTGTACACAGAAACACATCAGATGTAGATAATCCTACCTTTCTGCCCAATGTTTCTTTCATTGGACTTTTCACAAGACGCAACCCTTGTGGGGTTTGCAACTCTGATATGCTCTACTTGTCTCCTGCTTTAGAACATGTCTGGATTGTTTATAAAGCTACTACTAAGCAGGTCATTTGTCGTCAAGATTGTAGATTTGACTGGAGCACCTGATCTTGCTTTTGGTACCTTTCTATTCAGGTCTGTCTTTTCAATATTTTTCTCCAAGGTACGCATACAAGGTCACGTTCTGTGTTCTTTACTTCTCTGTCTCCTTGTGAAAACTAAAGTGAAAATGTTAGCTGAGTTATCATTAGAGGAAGCATCATAATTGGATCTGGAGGCCCTTCTGTCCCCATGGATAGTTTTGGAGGGCTAATCTTTTAATGGCAACAAACGGCAGAAAGCTGAAAGATTTGGTTTCTATTAACCTAGCAAAGATCCTACCACCATTTGTTTGCGTTTGGAATTGCGTATGATTGTGTTTTTTAAGTGTTTTTTTATACAAATAAAAATCAATTGATTTTTTTTAATGTTTTCGATGTACTAATTTCAAAATTTTAAAAAATAAAAAATCATGTTTTCAAAAGAAAAGTAGTTTTACGAAGTATTATTATGCATCGTGATTCTAATCACAGTAGCACACGAAGTGCGCAGAGGAGCTAAGTAACAAGAAGAAAATATAAAGAGAGCACATCCAGGAATATCAAACTATCCGTATCCTGTACGTGAAACGAGATTGAACTCTTATATAGTTCAAAGTTTTCCAATACGAATCCATTTGTTTTCCTAGAACGTCGTCGAAATTGTGTTTTTAAAGATTTAATTTTTTTTATTTCAGATTGTTTTTATGATATTAAAAATAATTTTTTAATACTTAATTTTATTAAGTTTTTAAAGCCTTATATTTATTTTTGAACGAAAAGATGAGGGATAAACATGAAACACGAGAGAAGAAGACAAAAGAAGCTGACAATTCTGCTAGGTATTTAACAGTGTGTGGGGTTTCGAACTCTGTGAAAACTTCACGTCAGGGCCTAACATGGGGAATCTTTAAACTACAGGGACCAAAATGGAACTTAGTTGAAACTAGAAGGGCTAAAACATCTAACATTTGGAGAACGTGTTGTTTGTCAGGAATTCTAAATTATAATGTGAAGATCTGTGGGAGGCTGCTCTTTCTTCGGTTGCTTTCATACACAAGTTGTCTGTGTGGGTGCATAAATGGTCACTTTGCAATGACCGTGTTCCATGTCTTTAATTCTTCTTGTGTCTCGAAATGAAGCCATTTATGCTCGTATTTTCTAGTTTCTAATAATTTCGTATATCCACTATGGAAATCTTTTTTTTTTAATTAATATGAGTATCCGGACCAGCTTACGCGTAACTCAACTAATTCCATAAATTCTAAAATTAACAATAATATAAATTTTTAATTATTATTATATTAACAACTATATCACTCAAACTTAAAACTTCTAAATTTCTTAATTCCAATCTCTTAATAGTATACACTTTCATATACTTTTCTTTGTTTCTTTCTTCTGTCTTATCATGGTCATTAAATTTAATTCATGAGTCGACTTGTCGGTTACAGGTTGAGAGAATAAATAAACCCGTGACAATTAAATTTGTTTTTGAAGCCCAAACAATATCTTATTGGAATTTTTGAAGGAAAGTAAACAAAGTTCTTAACCAATTGTTAATGAACTTACCGAATCGACTAAGGATGTATTTGGCATTGTATTTGTAACTGTGTTTCATCAAATTTTTAATTTTTTTTGCTAAAATTGAGTGCGGTTTGTACTTTTTGGATCATTTTGATGTGCTGATGTCAAAAATAATTTTTAAAAAATAAAAAAAACATTATTGACATGTATTTCGGCACGAAAAGCTATTTAAAAAGCAACCGCAATCATACTGCCAAACACGCTCTAAGTTTTGAGTTAAAGGATCTCAAATCAAGAGTTTTTATTTTTATTATTTTTATGTACGGTATTTTTGAACTGTTTAGATTAAATCCTTCATGGATTGTTTGAATTTGAAAGAAATCTCGCGTCCACACTATGATTCTCAATAAATTATTTTCTTTCAATGTTTTACAAGGAAAAGAGCCTTGTATAACTTGTGGTTTGATATTTTTTAAAGTGATTTCTGAATTGATATTTTTTAATATTATTTTAATATATTTTTGAATTAAAAAAAAACATTTTAAAATCACACACTAAATAAAAACAGAAAGAAATATGATTTGCCGACATATCAAATAATTAAAGAGAAATCCCCTCAACATCCAGCTCCAGGTACAAGATGGACCAGTACAACACGAGGGTTCCAGGGGCCGAAAAAGCGGATTAATGAATGCAAAAGCGTTCCTCCACAGGGACATCAATTTCTCGAAAATCTCTTCAAATTACAGAGAGAAATAGATAAAAGTAAGAAAAAATAACATCCGGGCACCTCAAAAAAGTAATATAAATCCCGTCATTTATTAAAAATATATTTTTCTTAATCCATTCTCTTTTATTTATTTATTTATTTATTGTATTTTTCTCCCTTTTATATTTATAAAGAATCATAGCTCGAATGTAGCTTAAAGTAGTCATGCCGAAGTCCAAAACGTGTGGTCTATTCGAATTAATGTGGCAACAAAATATAGCTGTGATAATTAAATGGGCCGTCTAATCAGATAACTTTATGGGCGGTCCGGAGCAGCTACTTATTTAATGAATTATTAGTTAGGCCTCTGCACTGATTAATCCCAACCTACCATCATAATATCATATATACTAACATTTTTGGCCTCGTCAGAAAATAATAAATAACCCATGCTATATTCCCTAAACACCTTTTGAAAACCTAAATCATTGATCGAATATAAATAATTAGGATTTAGTTCTTATGAGTTAGTCGTGATCGTCATAGTATATATTTCAATTTTATGAAACAGATGTTGGTCGTTAATTTCAAAATCTTTCCTTGCAAAATAATAAGATAATCTAGCAAGTCCATTTGTCAGGACGACGAGGACGAGGAGCCTCCGTGTCATATTTCGACTGTAAGTGAAATTTCCTGCATGTTGCTTATCAAATCAGCGGGGATCAAAAAGATTTCCCCACAATGAAATTCATTGTTTCGTCCCTGCAGAGCCAGTGAAATCAGCAAAGTCGGCAGCAGGTGCTGACTATGAGTCTGGATGATTTATGGTCCAGGGCTTGACGGAAAGGACTGCTGGTCTAGACAAGGGGGCAGCGGCAGCCATGCCAACAAGGGGGAAATTGGTAGCGCGGATTTGTGCAACTGGGGGTTCGTCAGGGAAAATCGGCAGCGCAGATTATTTGACGAACATGGGTTGGACACCGGACTGTCCAGGCCAGGGAGGAAAAGTCGTCCAGGGGACACGCTGACGAAACAACGCTGGTTCAGGCATGGTGGGCAGTGTTGGAATCGGCAAAGTCGGCAGAATCGGCAGCAGGTGCTGTCGATGAGTCTGGACGGGCTGCACGGTCCAAGGCTCGACGAGAAAGACTCCTGACTTAGACACTGGGGTAGTGGCAGCCTGCGGGACAGTGTCGGCAGAGTCGGCAACAGTGTCTGCTTTGGCAGCGTTGGCTTGGAATCAGCAGAGCCGGCGAAATCGGCAAAGTCAGCAGAATCAGCAGGAGGTGGTGACTATGAGTCTGGACGGTTTATGGTCTAGGGCTTGACGGAAAGGACTGTTGGTCCAGACAAGGGGGCAGCGGTAGCCATGCCAACAGGGGGAAAAATCGACAACTGCAGGTTCGTCGTGGAAAATCGGCAGCGCAGATTTTTCGACAAACATGGGCAGGACGCTGGACTCGCCCAACCATGCAGGAAAATTCATCGAGGGGACACGCTGACGAAACAACGTTGGTTCAGGCACGACAGGCAGTGTTGGAATCGGCAGCGCCGACAAAATCGACAAAGTTGGCAGAATCGGCAGCAGGTGTTGGCGATGAGTCTTGATGGACTGGATAGTCCAAGGCTCGACGAGAAAGGCAGCAGGTTTAGACACTGGGGCAGTGGCAGCCCACGGGACAGTGTGACGGATTGGATAGTCCAAGGCTCGACGAGAAAGACAGCAGGTTTAGACACTGGGGCAGTGGCAGCCCCCAGGACAGTGTCGGCAAATTCGGCAGCAGTGTCTGCTTCGGCAGCGTTGTTTTAGATGACCCGGCGGCCCGCGACGCGTCATTCAAATCTCTGCCCTGTCGGCTACAACTTCTGATGAGGGGGATTAGAGGCCTGCCATGGTGGTGAGGTGCGGCGAAGACAGTGAAAGCAAGAGTTTTTTCGAGGCTGCCGGGAAAACGGCTCCTCGGGCGGCCGGGTGCGATGACCCGGTGCGTCCGTCAATTCTCTTCCCTATCAACTTGGCTTCTGCTAGCGGGATTGGAGGCCTACTGTTATAGGGTTAAAATCGTCAGGGGAAGAGCTGACGAAACAATGCTGGTTTGGACACGAGGCAGTGTTGGAATCGGCAGCGCCGGTGAAATCGGCAAAGTCGACAGAATCGGCTGACGGTGAGTCTAGACAGACTGGATAGTCCAAGGCTTGAAAAAAAAGACTGTTGGTCCGGACATTGGGGCAGCTGCAGCCATGCCAACAGGGGGGAGAATCGGCAGCGCAGATTTGTGCAGCTGCAGGTTCGTTGGGGAGAAGCGGCAGCGCAGATTTTTCGACGAACATGGGCTGGACGATGGACTGTCCAGGCTAGGCAGGAAAATTCATCCAGGGGACACATTGACGAAACAACGCTGGTTGAGACATGGAGGGCGCAATGTTGGAATCGGCAGAGCCAGTGAAATCGGCAGAGTCGGCAGAATCGGCAGCAGGTGCTGGCGATGAGTCTGGACGATTTATAGTTCAGGGCTTGATGAAAAAGACTGTTGGTCCAGACAATGGGGCAGTGGCAGCGCAGATTAGTGCAGCTGCAAGTTCGTCGGGGAAAATCGGCAGCGTAGATTTTTCAACGAACATGGGCTGGAAGCTAGACTGGCCGGCCAGGCAAGAAAATTCGTCAAGGGGCACGCTGACGAAAGCAGGTTCGTCAGGGAAAATCGACAGCGCAGATTTTTTGATGAACATGGGCTGGACGCTGGACTGGCTGCGCCAGGCAGGAAAATTCGTCAAGGGGACACGCTGATGAAAACAGGGGCTGTCGAGGAAAATCAGCAGCGCAAATTTTTCGACGAACATGGGCTGGACGCTGGACTGGCCGGGCCAGACAGGAAAATTCGTCAAGGGGACACGCTGACGAAAACAGGGGCTGTCGGGAAAATCGGCAGCCTACATGCAAATGTGAATTCGGCAGCGCGCGACGGCTTGTGCAGGTCATGGGGTCGACTTGGCCCGATCTGAAACCTGGACGAGGGACTGTCGACGCTGGACGAGCCAGCGTGGCGGCCTGCCGCAGAGACAACCGTCGCGGGCTCGACAGCGCAGGCTAGCGTCCCCGACGAGCGCTGCGCTAGCACGGTTACGGGCTTGGAGGAAATGGAGGAGGGTTCCGGGGGCTTCCCCAGCCCGGAAAATTCCTGGGATTTTTTTAAAAATCAACAGACCCGCATGGAGGCTAAATGTGGAAAGTTGCGCGGAAAATAATTTTTAAATTATTTTTTAGAGGGGGTTACAGCTGGGACCTAGTAGTGTCTACCCCCGCCAGAGCTGAAAAAACACCTTCTGCTCTTCAAGGGGCATCTCGGTTCGGCCACCAGGCCGGCGCCCGTCAGTGCCCGAGTAGCACCCACGAGGCACCCCAGTAGCGCCTAAGAAAGACTGCGCGCGCGCGCGCTCGCCCGCGCCCGCGCTGGGCGCTAGGGCCTGAGGGCCAGGGCCCTGGGGCGCGCGCAGCCATGCTAGCCTGACGAAAACAGTGGCCGCCGCGGACAATGGCAGCCTGCACGCAGATCCCGCAGCCCACGCAGCCCTGCTAGGCTGACGAAAACAGGGGCTGCCACGGACAATGGCAGCCTGCACGCAGATCCCGCAGCCCACGCAGCCCTGCTAGGCTGACGAAAACAGGGGCTGCCACGGACAATGGCAGCCTGCACGCAGATCCCGCAGCCCACGCAGCCATGCTAGGCTGACAAAAACAGGGTCTGCCGCGGACAATGGCAGCCTACACGCAGCCATGCAGCGCCGCGCGACGCGGGGACAGCCCCTGCTAGCTTGCTCTCCAGCCCGCGGGGGGGGGGGGGCTGCCTTCTGGCCCTGGCCCCTTCGTTCTGGCCTACCCCCTGCGGGGGAGAGGCTAGGCGCTGCTGGGGCCAGCCCGACATCGCAGGCTGCGGCAGGCGAGCTGTCGGGTTTCCCGCATTCCTACAAGAAAACGTGATGCTTTACACGTGAAATCAATCGAGTAAAATCAGCCATATTTTTCTGTGGCTGCCCACTGAATTGGGGGTCATTCCGGGCCGGTTCCTATTTTTGCGGATTTCCTTGATTTTCAATGGTTGAAAAATAAAAAAAAAATACTTCCCGACCTCGAAAAATTCTGGAAAAATTAATAAAGGTGGATTGGATTTTTTCCAACCTCTGTGCAAAATTTTAGCTCAAAATACCAAGAAATGAAGTTTTTAGAGGTGGGGTGACAGCTGGGACCTACTAGTGTCTACCCCTGCCAGAGCTGAAATAACACTTATTGCTCTTTAGGGGGGTGCCCCCTGACTGGCCATGGGGCGCGCTGGCCTGGCACCCATAGGCCTGCCGCGGGGGATTTGTAGGCTGCTGCTACACTCGGATTAAAGTGGGGGGCCTCATGGCCTGAAGTTTTGCCAGGATCGATGACCCGTTTTTCAGCCGGGCGACGACCTGATTCAGGCCATCGTCTTCGGGACCCGCTCCAAGCCGCCAGGCGCATTGGGGCTGCTTATCCGCGGCGTGGGCGTGGCATTCATTTGTCGTGCTCGTGCCAAGGTGCTGGCAGCTGCTGCACGCCCGTCTGCTTGCCGCGAAGTCCCGGCGGCGGTGGTCACTGACCCGATTCCGGCCACCGTCTTCAGGACCCGCTCCAAGCCGCCAGGCGTGTTGGATAGACATCCGTTCATGCCAGCAACAGATTGGGTTAAATGCTTCTTCAGACACGAGCAGTTGTCTACCATGCCGGGGATCAGGGGCGGAGCCAGGATATTACGAGATTTGGGAGATAAAATAGAAACTTTCAGGGGTGGTTAAAAGCAGGGCCCCCGGCCCCTGCCAGCCACCCCCTGCCTCCGCCCCTGCGGATAAGAGAGCTGGTGAATATATGCTAAAGATAGATTCTGTGTCCGCAAACGATCAGGGTGTCAAGAAATATAGTCCAGGATGCTGGAGAAGGGTGCACGCACAAACACAGAAATTATACAGAAGACAATTAAAATGGAAAAGAGTTCTATAATTCTCGTAGGGCATAATATGCTTGCACCATTGTTATTGACTTAATTAATGACATCAAAATGAAGAATTAACAACATAATAGTTATAAAAATCACAAACGTTTTTAGGCAGGATACGAATTAAGTAGTGCCATTATATATAATCAACTCGTCGCAGGATCACAGCTTAATTAAACTCTAGGCTTGATCGTAGCTCTAAGGCTATTCTTCATAGACACAGTAAACTCCAACTTCCCAGAGAAATCCAACTTGCTATTAGGTGGATAGGCAGTCCATTCAAATTCTTGAACCATTCTTGCAATCATCAGGTGAAGGTGTACAGTGGCCAGCCCTAAACCAGGGCATATCCTCCTCCCCACACCAAAAGGCATCATTTTCACCCCTGTAACCCCTGTAATATCGGCATCCTCTCCGTCGGAAATGAATCGATCCGGGTTGAATTTTTCAGGATTGTTCCATACTTTTGGGTCCTCTCCTATTCCATGAGAGAAAAATTCAACACTTGCATCAAGTGGTATATCATACCCTGCCAATGTCATCGGCTCGGTAACTGCATGACTTAGAACAAAATAGGTAGGAGGGTGTTTGCGTAGCAATTCTTTTACTACTGCATGCAAATACTCCATTTTCTCTACATCTTTCTCGTCCACTTTTCGATCACCGACAGTTGATTTTATCTCATTGTAGAGCTTGGTCTGAACCTCGGGATTGGCAATTAGCTGTGCAATGCCCCATTCGACAGCGGTCGCTGTAGTGTCAGTCCCACCGTTGAGGAACTCCGAGCAAAGAGTGACAAGCTCTTCATTACTTGGAGTTGATTTCCTTCCTTCGAATGTTAGGTCAAAAAGGGTATCCAGGTATGAAAATGACATCGCCGATTTGTCTGATCCAGGGTTTCGGATAGCATTCCTTCGCTTTTCGATGAAGGAAACCATGAAATTTACTTGCGCTTTCCTTACTTCAGATGCCCTCTTTCTTTGCTTGGAGAAAAACGGACTTAAAATCGGAAGGAAGTCATCAATTCTTGGATCAAGAACGATCAAGACTGACTTCATGACCTGATCCATCTTCTCAATGGCCTCGTCATCCATTTCAATACCAAAACACATGGCTAGAAGTATGCAAAACACTGCAAACCGGACATTTTTAATCACCCAAACATCTCCACTATTAGCCTCAGCTTCGGTTCTAAGCCGATTAATAAGTGTATCCATTGCACTATCTCTTACGTTACGAAACTCCTTGATCCTACTTGAACTAAGCATGTTTTGCACCATGTTTCGCCTCAGTGACCGCCACACCGAACCATAAACTGCCGCATTGACACTGAACTTATTGCAGCTAAAGATGGTTCTTGTTGGGTTTTCTTTAGGCCTAGATGCAAAGCAAGCACCCCTTTCAATAAGCGCTTCATGGGCTAACTTCGCATCGCTGATGATGATCATTGTTCTTGTTCCCATTTTAAGAGTGAAAATTGAACCATATTTCGAACGTATATCATCAACATATTCAAAGAAAGGCTTGCCTGATTGAGCAACTTGGAAAAGATTTCCAACAATAGGCCAACCGGGTGGACCTGGAGGGAGGTGTGAGCGTTTGGATTTGGGTTTTCGAGAAAGCAAGAAAATGAGGCCTGAAATGAACAGGGCAAGAACGGTAAAGAAAAGATGATAGTAAGGATCAAGAGTTGCAGGACTAAAACTGAGAAGAGACATTGTGTTGGTGCTAAGGAGAGATGAAAAGGGGAGACGTGAATGATGCTGAACTGAGGTGGTTTTTGGAGAAGAAAGTCTATAAGAATGGCAAGAGCATGAAATTGCAGGTGGGATTTCAATAATGAACACGACGTTTGCTAGAGTAAATGCATTATTTGGGTGGGTGGTTGTTAACTGATCATAAAGCTTATCGTGCATGTGCAAACAATCGACAACGCTACTTGATGCTAAGAAGTTATGATCGGTGACTCTAACAGAACAATGAATACCAGAGACGCCACTAGCTAGCTTGCTGTATGCAATAATGCTTTTAGGACACGAGCAGGGAGAACCACTTCCAGATTCTATTAAATGTTTGCAACTAATATAGGTAGTAAAACGACAGGGGTTTCCTCGTTTGAATTTTTTGTTCTTTTTTTTTAAAAAAAAGGAGCATTAGTTGAAGTCATTTTCAAGTAGGATATATATAGTATATGTTTCATGGAAACCGTTACCCCTAGGCCCTGATTTTTTTTTAATTTTTTTTCAGTGTATTTAGATATTGTTTGGAAATGAGTTTTAACTTGTATTTTATTAAAATTTAATTTTTTAAAATTTTTTTACATCATTTTTATTTGTTGATGTCAAAAAAACATAATTATTATATTATTTTTTAAAATAAAAATTATTTTAAAAAACAATCAGTATTCTTTAAATAATAGATTAATAAAGTTAGAGATATAAAAACAATTAATTAATTAGACCAAGCAAAGGAGGTGATTGATGGTTCATTGATGTGCAAACCATGTGGGTTTCTGTTATTTTCTTCAAATCTTTCTCCACCACTTGGTTATTTATGACATCAGCTATGGACAGGGAGGAGGGTTTTATATATATATATATATTCCAGTATATGCATTTTTGGGGGACAAAAGGTAAGTTTTGTTTTTAAGGACCAAACTGATTTTATTTTCAAAGGACCAAACGTGTCATTTGTTTTAGAAGGAGAAAGCTAAATCTCTATCTTTGCAGCGTTAAACATGTCAGGAAACAAGTAATTTAGGGGGGGGGGGGAATGTTGAGATTTTCATTTTTTGGGGATTAAATTAAAACCTTGTTGAGAAAAGGGACTAAATGTGCTGCATTACTAAGTCTGGGGCCTAAGGGGACAAAATCGGGCCACCTTGGATTCGGCCCCGTAATGCACAATTGATTGATTATGAATGAGCTCTCTTTTGAATTAAAAAAAATAATATAATAAAGAAATTAATCGATTTGATACTGTGATGAAGATTCCTAAAGATTCGGTGGCTAATTAATCGTTTCTATTGTCAACGGTTTGGAAGTTGCAATCCTGTGACGATCCATTACATTAATCAATGTCTTTGTCGACGTGGTAGAAGATTACTCGTTTTACTTGCCTGTTTCTCTCGCTTTGTTGTGTTGCGGTTTGCCTATTTTCCCCCAACAAGAATCTTCTATCCCTCTCTGATTCTTTTCTTTTTTGAGTTGTGATGGTGGTCTGTGCCTTCCTTTAGTTATCGTTTCAGAACGAGATTCAAATCACATTTTATTAGAATTTAAAATTTTATTTAAAAAATAATTTTTTAATTTTCAGATTGTTTTGATAGGTTATTATCAAAAATAATATTTTAAAAATAAAAAATATTATTTTAATATATTTCTTAAAAAATATATATTTTAAATTACAACCGCTATCACATTTCTATCAACAATAATTAAATAAAAACAAAAACATTTGTTTCCAGACAAATCACTAGGTTCGTAATTCTTCAAGATGGATATGTATGGTGGCCTAGTAGATTTGATTGTTTTCTTAACTTTTGAATTTAAGATTATTAGACTAATATGGATAGTGTATCACAAAGATCATTTCAAAATAAGATTTAATTGCTATTAATGTGTAAATTAATTTTATTAGATTTAAATTTAATTTCTTAACTTTTAAAACTTATTCCCAGCATTAGTCGGGCCATGACTAGATATACAATATATATTTATAATGTTGGAGATCCTCTAATAAAAATGTAACTATTCTTCAAGAGTGAAAACGAAGAAAGATGAGAAAAAAGATTCAACCCTTTTATTTAGAGATCAAATGTCATGATCCGGGTTACAAATCCATGACTGGCAAATAAACAAGGTCTTTTGTAGGTTTCCATACTTATACAAACTCAAACTTAAAAACAATTTTTTTTATATAACCAAAACAAAGTTCTTCGTAACATGATAACATAATTAACTCCATAATATAAATTGAGTATCTTAATACATGAGTTAATATAAATATCATAATTGTGGGGCATTAACTATAAATAAAAAGAAAAGAACCAACTACAATCAAAAGATGAGGTTCTGAAGGTTCGACAAAAACAATCAGCTAACAAGCTATAAGGCTGAAAAAAGATAAAAAACAAGAAGGTAAGCTCAACACCCTAGGTAGTAGATAACGTTTAATATATGCACATAAGATAATACAATAATGTGTGTGTCTATATATATATGGCTTTAATTTTAAAAGTTTCTTAAATAGTCCATAACAAGAATATCATAAAGTATAGCTCGTCGAAAAATCAAAATGCAATGAGCATTACGCTTTGTA
>Ga0325403_1001817_pt1 | contig 18280 bp, 9 predicted proteins | sample PopdelMetagenome_19_FD_205665 | JGI IMG/M metagenome (GOLD analysis project Ga0325403, IMG submission 205665) | Populus deltoides microbial communities from Bellville, Georgia, United States - Xylem-PdKOR-R4 | ecosystem: Host-associated > Plants > Phyllosphere > Stem > Wood/Secondary xylem...
CCCCCGGGGGGGGGGGCTGCCCTCTATTGTATAGATACATAAATAAATAACAAAAGGAGGGAGAGGGCAGACGTGGGGATATGTTTTTTTTGTTTGTTTGTTTGTTTATTTATTGTTTTTTCTTTGGGAGGGGGGCGGAAAGAAATTGATTAGTGCATAATTCTATTCTAACTCAAATTTACAGCTATGAAATAAATAAATAAATAAATAAATAATTCGAGGCCCTGATCCTCTCACTCATGTCATGTGCGCACCTAAACTTGTAGAGGCATATATCAGTTAATTATAATAATCCTATGGGATATTGTCCCTTTTTCTTTGTGAATAATACACAAGAATATTGATTAATATTATAACAAGGAGATAATGGAAAGATAATTCGAGACAAGCTAGCCCCATGATCCATTCAAACCTTGACGAATTAGCATGAGTCTAAGAACAAATCAATAAAAGGAAAAGCTGACCTCTTTGCCATTCAAGTTCTCTTTGCCTAAAACAACAACAACATTAGAGATCGATCGATCTCACCAACAAATGATCTGCCTGCCCAGTGTCACCCCATTCTTGTCGAACAATAATTTGCTCCTCTTTTACTGCCTAACATGCCCTTCTCTCTCTCTCTCTCTCTCTCTCTCTCTCTCTCTCTCTCTCTCTCTCTCTCTCTCTCTCTCTCATATCAATAACCATAACAATAACAATATCTCTCTCTCTCTCTCTCTCTCTCTAATAACAATAACCATAACAATAACAATAACAATAGTGTACTTAAGATCTTGTTCTAGCTTGGAAAGAAACTTGTTTTTTTTAATCCAGGTTCGATCCTTTCTGTATATGTTTGTCACTCTCACGATATCTTATATGTTTACTGGGCTTGCAGGATGTTCAGTGAGCCCGAAAATTAGTTGTGGTGAGCGTAAACTGACCCGGATACTCCAGGTTATATATAAAAAAACAATAGTTATACCTAGCAATGATCTTAACCGTTTAAAGTGTGTTTGTTAGTGTATTAGTAATTATTTTTTAAAGCATTTTTTATTTAAAAATATATTAAAATAAAACTCCTTTAAAATTAAAAAATCATTAATTATTGTAATTTTTTGTTTGTAAGTCATGTGCGAGCCACATGTGAAAATCCACTACCGTGAATATAAAGTTTAACATAAAAACATATTGGAGTTTTGTTTATATATATATATAATTTATTTTTTTTAAATGTACTTTTAAGTATTTATCTCTTAAATATTAGCTTTCAAGCTCTATTTTCTTGTTTAAGCGTAACTTTGAGTTTTTATCTCAAGATAATATATAAATTTTTGATAAATAGGATAAAAGCCGCATTATCAAAGACTCTTGAAGTGACTCATCATTCTATCAAATGGATGGCAATGGTTGTGTGGTGACACAGCCACAGGAAAACACTGCACACTTGCAATAGCAATCTCATTGGCTGCGTCTGTTGTTTTTGTGTTTTAAAAATAATTCTAAAAAATTTTGAATTTTTTTTTATTTTAAATTAATATTTTTTTTATTTTTAAATTATTTTAATATGTTATATCTAAAATAATTTTTAAAAAATAAAAAAATATTATTTTGATATTTTTCGGAGTAAAAAGTACTTTGAAAAATAATAACAATCACACTCTTAAATCAGGGTTGATCATTTTCAGTTCGGTTTGGTTTTTATCAAAAAAAAGTAACCAAATTGATTTTTTTTAAAAACCGAAACCGGTTCAAATCAACCGGTTTCAGTTCAGTTCGGTTTTTAGGTCAAAAACCGGTTCAAACCAGTTTGGCTCAGTTTTTTTCAGTTTGAGTTCGGTTCGGTTTTAGAGTTTAGGCTTATAAAACAGAAACCAAACTGAACCGGTTAGTTTTTTCAAAATTTTAATCAATTTAACCGAATTTTTTTATTGTTTGGTTTATTCAATTATTTTTTTGATATTTTTAATTTTATCGGTTTTTTAATCACCCCTATCCTAAACTTTAAAGGGAGGGAGGGAGGGCATTTTTGGACATTTCACGCGTACTCATTGGTTGTTGCTGAGATTAGGTTTTTCTACCCTCTTAAAGACGCCTTCTGGTTTCTTTATAGTCAATTAATAAGATCACAGATGGCTTCCTACGGTGCATTGTATTGCTCCAATCATGCACCCTATCATCTCAGATGTACACGTGGCGTGATGAAGATCTATGGACTTTTTGAAACTAACACAACCAAGTCTCGATTTTATTTTAAAGAAAGGTTTATTTATTTTTAAGATTCATGTCATCTAGGCATCAATAAATCTTTGTGATGAATTATAAAATAAAAAAATAATAGATTTTTTTATGTTTAAATGAAAGCAATGCATTTTTTTTAATTTTTTCTATTGATTCACAAGTGAAATAGGATTGAGTGAAATGAATGATTTAATTGATTAATTTTTTTTCTTAATAAAAATAGATATTTGACACATTTATATTCCATAATTAATTATCTTCGCATGTGTAATTTGATCATTTTCAGGTTAATAAAAAAATCAACTCAATTTCTAAAGATTAACCAACAAATCTTTAATGAAACGTAAAAACTAGGATCATAAAAAAAATAAAGGACATAAAATATGTAAAGACAAAAAAAAAAAGAAAAAAAGAAGAAGTTATTAAACAATGAAAACGAGGTTTTTGTTTTTAATTTTTTTTTTGTCTTTCAGTGTGAGTTCTTACACGCAACAATTTAACCTTAAAGCAGACTTTAAAAAGGAAGAAGCGAAGAAGACCGGTCGATCATGGACCAGCACCAGGTGTGAGTTTTGCTTGGGACCCACCTATGCTCTGAATAATACCTTTTGCATACTTTCTTTTTTTTTTTTTGTCTACTCTACCCAAATTAAATTAATATTAGATAGAAGACCCGCGGCTATGACGCGTCCAAATATTATTTTTTTCTACCACGGTGAAAAGACCATGTCAATTCATGGAGAATGATTTAGAGTGTGTCTGACAGTATGTTGCGGTTGTTTTTCAAATAGTTTTTTATGTCAAAATACATGTTAATAATGTTTTTTTATTTTTTAAAAATTATTTTTGACATCAGCACATCAAAATGATTTGAAAACACTAAAAATATATTAATTTAAAGTTAATAAAAAAATAAAAAAATTTCAAATTTTGTCAAAAGCACTTTTGAAACGCAAAAACAAACATGCCTTTAGTTATTTTATTATGTTTTAAAAATATAAAAAAATAAGTTCCTTCTTAACGGCCAATGAACATTATAAAAAGATTATATTATTTTTAATAGTTAATTCATTGATTTTTTTTAGAAGAATAAATATACATCTATCATGATTTACTGAAGTTTTCCTTTTTAAATCTTAATTTTAATATAAGATGTTTTCTTGTTAACAGTGGCGTGAAGCCAGCTCTAAATTGAGAAAATTACCTGTAACGGTCCAACATTTTCACAATAAAGGTCGAATGAGAGCAACCTCAGAATTACGTGGCAAGCCCAAAACCTTATGTGTAATGAGAGGGAAGGAACGAAAAAGAAAAGAAAGGTTTTTTCTTCTTCCAAGAAATCATTGCATCAAGATCATCGGGTTAAGCCATGATTTTTTAGGCATTGGATGGATGCCGAACGATTATGTGTTGTCTTCATTGCTTTCTTACTGGAAGAACCTTCAAATTACAAAATAAATAAATAAATGAGCTAATCTTTTATTGTGGTTGTAGACACCAAAAAAAATTATGGATTGGAATAGTAGAAATATAATTTTATCCTTGCTGAAAAAATTGATTAAGTAATTAGGGGTAAAAATGTTTTTTTCATGGAATATATTTTTCATCGCAAAATTAATGAGGGACAAAATGATCTGAACATATCCTTTTGTTACAGAGTAATAATTATTTTGCTCTTAAAAACAAAAAAAAAATAATAATAATCTTTGGGCGAGGGGTTCCTGTTTTTTTTTTAAAAATGAACAGTTGAATTATAGTCATGCCCTTAAAGGGGCTTCTCCGTCTTTTCCTTTTCTTAAAAACAGTAAAATTACAAAACTAGCCTTGAAACTTGAAAAAAACAAAGGCTATTTGCGACGAGGGTGTTTTGATCTTTTTAGACCAATCTTGCTGTTATTTTTAGATTTTTTCATAGTCAACTTAATAATTTTTAAGTTTTCAAATATTATTAAAACAAAGTTGTTGACATGCGTGTCATGGCCTCCGCGCCATTCAAGTGGCGCGCGAGAGATCGTGTGGTGGCCAAAATCCTGCTTCGATCGTAGTGTTGGTAACAACACATCATCCACTTTCTAACAGTGTGGTGAGTGCTTATAGAGAAGGTCACAGAGATTTTTTTCTTTTCTCTTTTCTCTCTCACTTCATAGAAAGATGCACTTGAACTTCTAAAAAAAATTGTGCTCTTGGGTTTGTAATCTTATCGATTATGGTTCTTTTTCTTTTAATTACTGTTTATTTGGCTTTTGATGCTTTTTGAAATTTGGATTTTTTTAAATTTCAACCTTAGGTATTTTTTCAATTTGATTTTTTTTTTCTGATTTGGTCTCTCTACTTTTAATTGCTCTATTTTTATACTATATACTTTTCTTGATTATTATTTTTTGCAATTTCATCCCTTTTAATTTTATTGTATTTGTTTTCTTAATTCATTTTTTGTCCTTGTTCTTTTGATTTCTATGTTCTTAACCTTTTCTTGATTTGTCTTTTTTTTTTCAAAATTTCAATAACTTTTCTTTATCATTTTCTTAGTTTTTTTTTCCTATTTAGCCCCTAATTATTTTCTTTCATTTTTTATACCATGTTTGGTCTATATTGTTTGAGTTTTACATTGTTTTACGGTTGAATATTTTACTTTGTTATTTTTTCGTAGTTGCCTTTCAACAAAGCAATTTTTTATTGAAAATTATTTTTTTTTTCAAATTCATCATTTGAAATTTAGTTATTAAGCCCTTAACTTCTTTTTTTTTGTGCTTTTTTTTTGTTGAGTTATCACGATCTTATATCTCAGGTAATAGGTGGGTCAAGTTAACCATGATCGCTTCAAATTGTTTTTCCTCAAATTTTTTTTATGAAATTGATTTTTTTTAACAATTTCATACTTTGATGTTAAATTATTGGCTCTTGAGCTATGTGATTTTTTACTTTTCTTTCCGTGAGGTTTATTTCGAGAGCAGGCTGGTCAAGCAAACCTGGGTCAGCTTGCATTTCATTCACTATATTTTTTTATTTAACTTGTACATTTTTTATTAGGCCCGTCCTTTAGAGATCTAATTTTTTTTTATCTCAACCTCACATCGCATGTAGAGGGTTAGTCGAGTTAACCCGGATTGACTTACATTTTTTTCCCTTGATTTTTCTATGACCTTTTTTCTTTTAGTTTCATTCTTTTACATTGAATTATTTGTCTTTAAGCTTTGTCATTTTTTTTTTACTTTTCTTACTGTTTGGTTATTCCGAGAGCGGGTTGGTAGAATTAACCCGAATTGACTCATGGGTTTTTTGATTTTTTTTATTGAACTTTGGTTTTTTTACTATGTCATCCTTTTGAAATTCTTTTTTTATTTTTATTTTGATCTCATATCATAGGTTGTTGGTTCATTAAGTTAACTCGAGTTGACTCGATTTTTCTTCTTCGGCGTTGTATTTTTTTTAAGTTTTGTTTTTCATCCTTGACTTTAGGTTATTTGGTCTTGAACTTTACAATTTTTTTTACGGGTTCTTTCGGTCTCATATCCTAAGTCACGTTTTGGTTAATTTAACTCGGGTTGTCTTAGATTATCGTCGCTTCACATTTTGGTTAATTTAACTCGGGTTGTTTTAGATTATCGTCGCATGAATATTTTTTATTTTGCGTATGAATATTTTTTATTTTGCGTTGAAAAAGTTTGGTTTGACCTGCCGTGTGGTGCACACTACCTATCTAGTCTAATTGTTGTGCTGCCTCAAGTCATGAAGATTTTCATAGTTCATTATTGGGGAGTGAAATTGAATAGGGTTCACTCCCTAGCTAACTTAATTCCAAACTCAACAAAATTTATCAAATTCATGGGATATCTATATGCCCAAACACTATTATGTCCTCTTATTTTTTTATTTTAAATTTGTAATAGAAACAATACTAGTTTACACGTCGCGCTATACCGTAGGTCTAATATATATATATATATATATATATATATTACTTAAAAGAAAATATCCAGGTCATATAAAAATATTTGGGATTGTTATTAAATTTGGCTCAGCGAGTTAACCTTGAAACCTCCTTATCCAACTTTTTATTTAGCCTGAGTTTAAAATCAAATCATGTGAGAGTTGGTCTGGCATGATCCAATCGACTTGGTCGGTCCAAAGGCACCCCTATTGATTGGTAGGATAAAATTGAAAAAAAAAAGATGAAATTGACGGGAAAAAAACTTGCCAACCAAACTTCTTGCCTAGCTCAAGGTTAAAACAAAATAGTGTGGGAGTTGTTTCGACATGATCTAGTCAATTTAGCCGGTCCGAAAGCAACTCGATTATCTGGCAAAATAAGTTTGAGGATAAAATTAAGAAAAGAAAGAGAGATGAAATCGACAGAAAGAACCTCTCGATCTAGTTTCTTGCCTACCCGAGTTTAAAATTAAACTGTGTATAAATAGTTTTAACGTGATTCAATCGACTTGATCGGTTAAAAGACAATCCAAATTATTATTAAAAAAAATAAGGATGAAATTAAAGAAAAAAACAAAATCAAAAGGAAAAAAAATGCTAATTTTTTTTTAAATAAAAAAAGAGCTTATGAACAACGAAGCTACATAACATAACATAATCCATGGAATCCAATTTTATAGCATGTTCAGGTCATAGTTTGAAAAAAGGATGAAAAATGATTTTTCGAAGGAATTTGCAATGCATTCAGATTTTGCTTGATCACCTTCTGATCTTAAAGGACAGAAAGGGCAAAAATCACATTTAGTGGGTCCCTTTTCAAATCGTTTAGCAAATCATACGGTAACAAATAAGTTGTGACCACGAATGGTCACGAGGAACGGTGTCTATGCATTGCCCTTTATTTAAAAAGACCCATTTAATTTTTATCACCATCATGCCATCCCCATACATAAATAACAGTCTTCGAACTATATATATATATATATATATATATATATATATATTATCCTTTCCTTGCTGAGTAAGAACCTTCAAAACAAAGTGAAGCCACACAAACTCTCTTTCTTTTTCTTTTTTCAATTATTTTTTTGTAGCTTTTCTCTTGCACCTTCCTCAACTCATTTCAATGTGCTTCTCAATAATAATAAATGTATTTTTTGAGTATTAATAAGACCGCTTTTATTATTTTAATTGATTTTTAAAATAAAAATAGGGATTTTTTTTGAAAAAATACACCATTTTAATATAAAAGTATTTTTAACATGTAATTGAGATGGATATGACTTTGATACATGAAATCTCATTCAAAAAACCACAATCATTTAAACAAAAAGAGAATTTTTTGAAAATATTCATATTTTTTTCTCAAAATAAAAATCAAATCATCTTGACAATAATTCTTATATATTTTATGAGGTTTTAAAAAGGATAAACGATACATTCAAAATTGAAAAAAGAGAGAGTCTATGGTCAAATAAATACCATACAAGCAATAATATTCATAGGGGGGGTATGGGTATCAGGTTGAATGAATATAGTTGTTTTTTAAAATAATTTTTACTTAAAAATATATTAAAATAATACATATTATTAAAGTGATTGAAATTATAAAAAAATATTTTTAAATAAATAACATAAATTTATATAAAAGCACCATTTAGTACTAATCTACCCCTCCCCCAACCATTTCACAGTTTAAGGTTAAAAAATCAAGTACTTTCTTACCCTATATATATATATTAAAAAAAAAAAACTGAAACATTTTAATAAACATAAAAACAAAATAAAATAAAATAAAGCAAAAGCAAAGAAAGCTCCCCATCATCATTTACATAAACAATATAACAACAACAACAACAACAAAGAGGTCATCTACATAGACAAAAAACACACGCACCTCTTCTCTCCTTCTCTCTCATTTTTCACCTTCCTCTTTTATTAGATTCCTCTAAATGGTCTTTTCTCTTCTTCATTGGATTGTACAGATTCCCAGCTGAAAATACTCTTCCATTTCCTGCTAGATTTTTTTCTTTTCTTTGCTGTGTTTGTTTCATTTTTTTTTCCTCCTTCAACTGCAAGACATGGTGATGTATATATTATAGAACTCTTTCTGGGTTTCTTGGCTTTTACTTTCTTTTGCAAACACTGTTTTCTGGGTTTGCTGCAAAACAGCCTTATATACCGAAGAAGCACTCATGTATGCCTCATAAGGCTTGAATATAAAGAACAAATTTATACAAAGTTTTGATCTTTTCTACAACTGTTTTTTTTTTTTTTATATATTTATATAAATTGAGTTTTAATATTCTCTCTCTCTCTCTCTCTCTCTCTCTCTTGTAAATTATTTCTTTGAATTTTAATTTTCTTGACTCAAGGAAAAAAGAGAGAGATATGGGCAAGCAAGGACCTTGCTGTCACTGTGGAGTTACAAGTGAGTTCTTGTTTCTCCTCTTTTTTTTTTCCTTGTAAAAACTTGGATTACCATTTAGTTCACCTTTTGTTTTCCCTTCATTATATATTCTTGTAATTGATTTTGTATATACAGAACTATAATTGTATCATTGAAATAGAATGGCTATGACCAACGAGGAAGAGATTACACGGACAGACAGAATAAATTGAGAACACTTGTTGTTCTGTTTGTTTATACATGGATTCTGAACAACGGGTGTCTTTTGTTTCTTTGAACACATCAGATACTCATCTGTTTCTTGTTTTCAACTTGTTATTGAATCTATAAACCCTTCACTCTATCTCTTGTTTGGTTTTTTGACCGCTCTAACAAAGCTTGAACATATCACATCACCGCAAATTGGGTTTGGAGTCTGTTGAATACAGGGGAACTACATGTTTGATCAGTATGGCTTTCTTGTTTCTGTATAGGATTTTATGGAGACCAAATTCCGAGTCAAAGTGTATCGTTTTTCTTTGCAGAACTTAATGATCCAATGGAAAATGTACTTCCTTGGCATGTCCTATTAAGTTATTGATAAAATTCTTGTCTATTGAGTTCTTGACTGACTTCTTGTTGTATTCTTTTCTCTTGGGTTGCATTTCTGGCAAGCTTTGCTGCTATCAAGTTTATTCTTGTACGTTTTTGGGGTCTTATACTGCTTAAGCTCTGAAACAATTCAATTCAGTTCACGTGAAACATATATCTCCATTATTTTGCCCTGTAATCTGCTCTAAAGTCTGAACTTCCAAGTGATCAAACAATTCCTTTATTGTTCCATTGGACTTTGGTCATTGTTTGGGTTACATTTGTTGGGAGTGCAATGGTCCTACTTGTAAACTCTAAAGAAATGAATTCATCTCAAGTTTGCTGCAGCTTGAACTCCTTTGAAGGAGCTCAGCTTATGCTGCTTGGCTATAGCTAATGTCTTGTGGTTTGTCAACCATTATTGACGGATTAGCTGCTGTGAGGAGGCAATCACATTGTGGACCTGAGTTTTCTTGTATATAAAATAGAGTCAGCAGTGTCCAGCAGAGCCTTTTCTGGTTTGAATTGCTGGACTTGCTCTTATGTAGTCTCCTCATTCCCATCATTTGAAGCATTATGAGCTGCTCGCATGTGATTCATTCTCAGAAGAGAGACACAGCCGGACAATACCACCACATCAATGCACACACACACACACACACACACACATATTTGCTAAGTTTTAGTCCTTAAATGCATGAACTTCTAGCCTAATCTGTTTGTTGTGTCAAGTTTTGGATGAGAAATATTTTCTCCTTGGTTTATTTATATTAATTTAAAATGCTTCTCCTATCAATTTTGCGGATAAACTTGTTTAACATGCATGTGTTTTGCTGACAACTATCTTCCAACAGGCACACCTCTTTGGCGCAATGGGCCTCCTGAGAAGCCAGTTCTGTGCAATGCATGTGGATCACGATGGAGGACAAAGGGAACACTAGCAAACTATACCCCTCTCCATGCCCGGGCTGGCCCTGATGATTATGAGGATCACAGGGTCTCTAGGTTGAAGAGTATATCTATGAACAAGAACAGAGAAGTGAAACTGCTCAAAAGAAAGCCAAATTATGATCATAGGGTTGCTGAAGGTGTTGCTCTGGATTACAACGAAGGTTATAGAAAGGTTGTAGATGAAGACACTAGTAACAGGTCAAGTTCTGGGTCAGCCATATCCAACTCGGAGAGTTGTGCACAATTTGGCAGTGCAGATGCAAGTGATTTGACAGGTTGAGCACCCACTAAGATCAATCTATGTTCTGTGTTTTGATTGCTCAAAAGAGAATGACTCTCAAATAATGTGATTGTTTACCATGTGTTAAATTGAGTGGATTAGTTGCATATCTAGTTCACTTGAATGCTGTGCTTGGTATAAGAAAGTAATGAATTCTGGTAGCAGCTCCAAATTTATAGGAAATGAAAAAGAAGAGAGGTTATCATAGTACTGTCTATGTGCCAGCAAGGTACATCTCATAAGAATCTCACTCTGATTTTCTGAATAAACAGAAGCGACTTCCATGCTTTTCTAGGATGCTAGCATACTGGAAGCTGGCTGCTATGATACTTTATCTCACTAAAGATGTAATACTATGGTATTACGGTTGACGCCTCTTTTAGTGGGGATAGTGATGCGTGGGAGTGTGACTGGAGCCAAACTAACCAATTTGCTCAGTACTTTTGCTCCGCAGTTTTGGAAACAATATGCTTGGTACTCGTGGCTTTCTATCACTGACTGAGTTTTATAGGGGACAGTGACTTAATTAGAAAGGTTTATGCAGTGTTTTGTGCTCTCATCATGCTTGGTGGTATTGACTTATACATGTATTCTCGTTCTTTCTTCAGGTCCAGCCCAATCGGTTGTGTGGGACTCCTTGGTACCTTCTAGGAAGAGGACCTGTGTCAATCGGCCAAAGCCATCTCCAGTTGAGAAGCTTACAAAAGATTTATATACTATTTTGCATGAGCAGCAGTCGTCATGCTTCTCTGGCTCTTCAGAAGAGGATTTGCTTTTTGACAATGAAACTCCAATGGTTTCTGTTGAGATAGGACATGGAAGTGTTCTCATTAGACATCCAAGCTCAATAGCTCGAGATGAGGAATCCGAAGCTAGCTCCCTTTCTGTCGAGAACAAACAATACTCGACAAATGAGGCCTATTCCCATCCTGTGATCCTTCCTGTACATAATGAAAACCAGAGTGTCAATATGACATATCCCGTTACTGTAAAAACTAAGAACCTCAGCGGACAAGGGATGCAGCAAGAGCAACTCAATAGGTAACTCATCCACGCATGTTTTCAAAACTTTGAAAGGCATTCTTCTTTAATACATGGAACAAGGATAGAAACTCAGTGTTAGTGTCAAACCCGGATATGATGTTTTTCTATCAACATCACCTCCTAATGATTAAAATCCAAGTGTGTATATAAATACAGGCAGGGGTAGGCTTCAGCGTGGATAGAGAATATTCACAAAATAAGCTCATGAGTGGGTTTGATCAGAGGTTTACATTTCAGACTACTACTAGGATCTAGGGGGTATTGGAATGGGAAAGAAGTGATAGTACATTGGTAACTGTTACTGTACTGGTGGTTCATTTTTCAACTGTTTGGAATTTCAGGGACAAGTCTCCACATGAAAAGGTACACATCCTGGGAAGTCATAATTCACCACTTTGCAGTGTTGATTTGAATGTAAGTTGCATTTTCTCTCTCTCTGTATCTATCTCTTGTCATCACTAATCACACGTGGCTTTTTTGTTAAGTACATGCCACTCAATTTCTTGCACAGACCGAAATTTCAAGGTTTACTTTCTTCTTTTTTCTAATCATTTTTGAATGATCTCCTACTCTTCCCCCACATCTATTTAATCCTCTCATGGAGTGAACCAAAGTCTCAAATGTTTAGATATGTGTGGAACAGATATTCTTTAATATCATTCCCCTTGTGTGCATATCATGATTCTGCTCATGGTTGTGTAGGATATTCTTAACTTTGAGGAGTTTGCAAGACACTTGACAAATGAAGAGCAGCAGCAATTACTAAAATATCTACCTACACTTGATACCGCCAAACTTCCCAACAGGTTAGCCTTATGCCTTGTTGAATATATTTCTAAGTGTTAATATGGTGGGAAATGAACACTTTTGCAATTAGGAGACACAAGGCGTTGTATTTGCTGTCAGTTGCCATTTGATTTTATCTATTTTTCTTTTCAAAAAAATCTGTATTCATTAGCCTTTCAAGTCAATCATTGCATTTGTCAATATCATCATGAACCTGATAGCATTTGCATTTATAACCAAGCCTTTAGTGTGCCAAGCATAGATTAGAGTGGGGTCAGCTCACTGAAAAATGATATTAACACTGTTTGCCTTTTTTGGTGTGTGATTATGTGTTGTACAAAGTATTCTATCGCCCCTTATTCAATCTCAACTTAAATATACTCAATCCAAGATTGATGATGATTTATTGTTGTCTTTGCAGCATCAAAAGCATGTTTGATAGCCCACAATTCAAGGAAAACATAAATTGCTATCAGCAACTGCTTTCAGAAGGAGTCTTTGATCTCTCCTTCATAGAAGCAAAAACTGAGGACTGTAAGACTTTGAAAAGGCTTACACTGTCCAATTTGTCAAAGTCCAAATGGGTGGAGCGTTATCATCCACTCAAGGTTTGCATTGATCTTTTTAAAGTAGGAACATTGTTGCATGAAAACATCAATTCCTCGGAAGGTGGACATGTGATTTTAATGGCTCATTGCCTTCTCCTTTTGGCTGCAGAAGTGTAAAAATAGCACCGGGAAGTCTCTTGTTGGAAAGGGACCAAATCCAAATGTTGTTGCATCGAGTAATTTAATTGGTGCCAAAAGATCACGTGACAACCTAAGTCAGAAGTTTTCAGGTTAGCAATATACTCATCTTGGATGTATTATCGAGCAAGTTGATCCTTTCTATTATTTTTCTCTTAGAAGCAAATGACTACTAATGGTGACATTGAATCTAAAGTTTAATAACTAAATTCTACTTCTAAAAGCTAAGAAAAATTTGTTAATGGGAGAGGAACATGCTGATGCAAATACGCATACAAAATCAATTTTGTGCTGATGTTGGCTGCTTTCTCTTATATTGAATTGTGGCAACAGAGATGTATCAAATCCTTCTCGTCATATGTAGAAGTTCATTTTTAATCAGAACAGTGTTTGTTAAAGAACACATATAGAGAGCACATGTATATGCTCTCACTCATTGAAACATGCCGACCACAAGTAGAAATTGCATGCTTCCTGGACACAGTTAATTCTGAGAATCCCCCTGGAGATATTGCAAGTTAGTCACCACCAGCATGAGTGGTGAAAGTTAAGAGTGATTGTCTCCCATGGACATCACTTCTCTTGTAAGGAACCGCCTTTATGATATGCTTTGCAACTATTCTCATAAGCTTATTTTTGTCTACTCTCAGAAGCAAAGTCAATGAAGAGCCCCAAGAGGATTGTCATGAAGGCTACCTATGAGATCAAAGAACTCATAGACAATGATGGTTCTTGCTTTAGTCCAAGAAGCCTATTTGCCTTGCCTCCTGATGGCAGTTCCCTCATGCTGGATTCTCTCCATTTTGTGGATGAAAGTTCTGATCAGGACCTGCTGCTGGACATACCATCCAATGGTTCATTTGCACAGGCAGAGCTCCTTTACCCAACTAATAATAGTTTTGGCCAACAGGCTAGCACTAGTAGTAGCTCGATATACGCGCACCTAGGCTGCCCCTAACAATGTTGTTATATTGATACTTTTAATCACTAGGGCCAGATAGATGCACCTTCTGCTGAATCAAGTGACTAGGTTAAACATGTTTTGCATGCCAAAATCAGCAAGTCTGTGAATGAGGTTTGATGGTTGCCGTTTTTCCCTTGATTATTTTGAACTCGGTATGCTAAGAGATCGACTCCTGGTGGGTTTTTGTATAGGTTGACAACAGATTGTAATATATGGCTAAAAATGAATAGCAGCTGGTGATTTCAAGAGTTATATATGCAATTGTAGCTGTATTGTTTGAGATATCCTTTCATTGGTTTGCTTTTTTACTCACCAACACTGAGGGAGTAAAAACCAAAAGAAAAACAGGAGGATTGGCTTTCCGGGATGCATGAGAAGAAAGTAGAACAGCTTTTGTACTTGCCTTTTGGAGGATGCCTACCTGTTGCTAGTGGCCCGTCTGCATCTAAACTACAAGTTCCATACTCCAACCGACCACCAAATGATAGAAAGAGAAACGAATATACATCCACGATGGCATAACGTTTTTGAGTGTGTCGAGGAGGAATCATGAGGACGTATTTTTGTCTTTGAATTGGACTAGTAGGTTCAATGCTACTTGCTTAAGACCAACTTTGATCACTGGGATTGGCTGCGGGAAAATTTGAAGCGTGTCGCTTTTCTGTCTTTGTAATCGGGAGTAAGTCAAATTCTGGAGAATTTGATATCGCATCATGTTCAGGAGATTGCTAGCTGGGCAAACCTGTGTTAGTTTCAATCACTGTGAGCTGTTTGCTGTTTCCCATTGGGTATTTAAAAGGATATTTTTTTCTTTGTAGGTTTATATCATGTTGATGTTCGGTTTGGTTGGCAAGAAGATAGAGGAATCGAGTGAAGTCATGATTCCAATGGCTTTGGTTGAAAATGAAATCGCTTCAGAAGTTTTAAGTTTTTTACGAAAATAGTTTTCAATAATTGCTTACAATCTCTATCTTGATGTGTTCTAACCCAGCAAACTCCGATTGCTTGTAAAAACTAATAGCTCAAACTGTCATTCTCGTAAATTGGTAGGAGATCATAGTTGGGGAGGTCTTGTTGAAATGCAATGGAGACTGAGATGGGAGCACATTAACTCTTTTAAGGGCCCATATGCTAAACTAAGGTAGCGGCATTCAAGCATTGCTGCCCTGCAAAGTTGGGGAGCTCTTATGAAACCATTGATCGCTATACTTATTCACACGAGGTGATGCCCTGCAATGTTTTCTCCCATATGGCTCATATAGTCTCTCCCAGCGAGGCAGAAATATAGAATTATCCATACCTCGGTTAAGAATCACGAGCTGCAGTGTTTACAGTCATAAAAGGCACCCTCCTTCCTCCTCTCTCCACTTTATTCTATTTGTTTGGGAAGCCATTAAGTTCAACAGCAGGTCAATAGACAAAGACCAATGACCCAAAGTTAAGATGGAAGGATATATATATAGAGGAAAACGCCCTCCAATCCTTTCGGCAGTGCCATTGAAGCAAATGAAAGAAGACTCTAGAAGTCAACGTTGTCCATCCAAGGCATGTATCATGGTGGGCCAGTGGCCATCCATTGTGTTTTTATCCTGGCCGAGGAAGGCAACTTTTTTGCTTGGCGTTGTAACTACTTACAGACAATGACAAATGACTTCGTTTGGTTCAACTGAGCAAGCAATGGCTATGTTATTCAATGATAAGAACTTCACAGTATTTTCAGATTTCCCTGATTTCAGGGGAGATAGAAGAAAAAACGTGTGCCTTCCACCGTTTTCCTTGTTTGACAGCCAGTGCATAATAAATTCAAGGTCTACTTGGATTGCATAGCAAGGGCTTGACTTTAGACAATCATTACTTCTACTTTGAAGGAACGATGGAGAAAGCAAAGGAAGAAGGAAAACATGTCCATGCAAACAGTTGAAACAAAGGAAACATGTCTTCAATATTCATCACTTCTATCCTAGACACTAACCAACCACAACTTTAGAAAACAATAGCAATTTTGTCACAAAGTTATATACACATGACATGACTATACAATACAGCCTTGCACCTCACAAGTCACAACCAGCTTCAAAAGGCCTAGAGACGTCTCATGACTTGCAAATTCATCCAGCAAGAAGTAAAGCAGCAGAACGATATCTAATTTCCAAGTTCAGAAACCTACCTGCATCATCATGGATTTTTAACATGACGCTGCAAAGTAAAATATCCATGCTCCTCAAAAAACCAATATCTGCAATAACACACCTCCCTGCCTTTATCATATTCCCCTTTTGGCCGTTAACAGGGTCTAAGGAAAAGTCAACCCACCTATCTTTGCAGCCTCCAAGATACTTAACTTTTCCAAACTTGGATCATACCGCTCTTCCTCTGCAAGTATCTTCAACACATCTAATAGTGTGATCTGAAGATCCATACAAGTCATTTCAAACAAAACAGTATCATGCTCCGCTTCCCCTGCTCCTGCATTCTCCTTCCTTCCTGGTACAGATGCCGGCAACACACGTTTTTCTCTAACATCATCCTCCTTGCCACAAGCGTTTGTACCAACATTAGGACCAACATATCTTAACTTTTCAAGGTCATCTGTGCTTTTTCTAGCAGAATGTTCCTCCCTGGTATTGCAAAATCCATTAGCTTCCCTCTCGTCCACTCCATCATCGACAAATCTTAAGGTTGCATCATTTCCTTCAAACTCATATTCTATCACCTCAGTAGAAAATTCCAGCTTCCTCTTCGCCGAGCTCTCTCCACTACATTCACTACCACCACCATTCACTTCAATCACCATTTCTCCAACTTGCTCATTTTGTGGAGATTTAAAACAACTATTAGGACCACCCCCTCCCTCAGAACCCAATTTCTCCACAGAATACCCGAGATTCTCTCTTCTCCTCTCAGTTTCACGCACTAAACTGCTTCTTGGACTCCCTAAACCCAGATTTTTATTCAAACGTTTTGCTCTTTTCGACTTAGCCACATCCAATGTTTTCAGTAACCTCTCGTCACACTTCACAGATTCAGCCCCTACACTAGCTCTTGGAGTCCACTTAAATCTATCCAATGGTTTCACCAATCTCTCAAAACTTTTTCCTATTTCAGTTCTTAGACTAGGTTTTGGAGTCACAAAACCCAGATTATTATCATAAAGTTTCGATCTTTTAGTTGAAAACTCGCTGAAGACATTATTTGAAGAAGACGAAGGTAATCCTCTTTTCAAAACCATACCTTTCGTACACTTACAGTGAATTACTTCTTTTTTCTGAGAATTATCATCACCATCACCCAAATGGCCTTCAATCTCAATTCTCTCTGTGAATTCCGCCTCTGCAGTAAGCCCTAAATCCTTCTCTATCGAATCTCCGGCACAATCTCCACCATCAACGGCCATAATTTCATCGATTCCTTCTCCTTCAACCATCTGATCTTCCTTTGCGCGAACAATAGCGACCTCCTCCTGCTGCTGCTCGTGCTGGTTTTGGGAGCTTGATAGGGAGGGATCTTCAGGCGGAGTGGAAAAGACGTCGTCTTTATGGAGGATAGAATTTTCGTTCGGGTCGTCCTTGTGGTTATCCTCTGGAGTTTGTGGAGGGGAGACCATGGTGATGGTGGTGGAGGTGACAGGGATTTCGCCGTCGAGGGAGAGAGACTCGTCGTTTGTTTGTGGTTCAAGAGCGAAGGAACATTGGTTCAAGTGTTGCTCTTGGGAATCGGAGACTTGACACAGCTTTGTTAATGCAGCGAAAGGATCGTTTTCCTCCATTTTTGCAGACAAAGATTAGGGTTTTCTTTTTTCTTAAGAGAGAGAGAGAGAATGGGAGGGAAAGTTAGTCTCTAGGGGTTCGGTTTTTTAAGTTGATTTTCCCGCCATTTGTTTTGAACGGTTGGTGATTAAATCGATGGTGTATAATATATTTTTTATGTGTATAAAGACGAATTGTCGTTTTGTTTCCCTGGGCACATCGTGTACTTCTGCTTCCTAACGACCTGTCTTGGCTTCCTCTGTTTAAACGATTTGGGTTGGGTATTTTTTTTATATAAATAATAATAATTTTTTTTTATTTATAAATGTATTAAAATATTTTTTTATTTATTATTTTTTAAAATTAATTTTTGAGAAATGATTAAAAATATTAAAAAGATATTTTTTTTAAAAAATAAATTTTAAATTTTAAAAAAATATAATTGAATCCTATCTCAAACCCCTGTTAACCGTGAATTTATGACTGTCACGTCGTCTATGTAACTCAAAGGCAAGCGATAATTTGGTTCTTCTAGAGCATCCATCCACTATCATCATCTTTTTATATTGTGAGAAAATTAAATTAATTACAAATGATTGTTTTTTTATGCTTCATTAAAAGGTTTGTTGGGTT
>Ga0325403_1001819_pt1 | contig 18273 bp, 19 predicted proteins | sample PopdelMetagenome_19_FD_205665 | JGI IMG/M metagenome (GOLD analysis project Ga0325403, IMG submission 205665) | Populus deltoides microbial communities from Bellville, Georgia, United States - Xylem-PdKOR-R4 | ecosystem: Host-associated > Plants > Phyllosphere > Stem > Wood/Secondary xylem...
ATTGTTCCTTGCTGCCCAGCTGCTCTGTGAAAAGATCGTAATATGCTCCAAGGTCTACTTTCTCCACTATTTTAACCAATCTTCCTTGTTTTTCATCAATTACCATTCGTCCATCCTCTGATTCAACACCTTCAGCAAGGACCTTGATGGGTTTGACTCGGAATGTTGGGTCCAGCTTCGAAAAATTACCAGCTAACACTACTGCACCAAGGATTTCCCCTAAGAAGGTATCCTGCAGTGTAATATCATTTAGCAATAGCAGCTAAAGATTCTCCATCAGAGAACGGTCAAAGATACTCCATGTATTCAACAACATTCACTTGTAAATCTTAAGCTCTCGAAAATGCAGAAAGTCTACGAAACAATTTCAATTACACGTTGTGTAAAATGCTGATTCTGATCAGACAGTAAAAAACAGGAACCAAAATGATAGCAATGCTTTTCTTCTAGGATTATGATGTTCAGAAGTACTGATACATGCTAAGATTAGAACCCTTACCATTTGTTGATATCTATGATGAGTTTCTTTCAAGTGGTAAAGCCTTGATAGCAAACGCTGCGCAAACAATGCCTCGGGTGTTGTGTTAATCTTGCGTAGCCTTTCTAGGATCTCTGGAAAGGAACTGACTCTGCGTTGGACGCCGAGTGGAATTAGCGTGATGTCAAGTGAAGACTCAAAGACTGTCTTAGCAGCCAAGGGGTCAAGAAACATATTCAGTTCTGTATAGTCATTAAGATCGATGTTCGGAACATTTCCTTTATCTGTTTTACTTTGGCTGATATGTCCTCCGACAACATAGACCTCCTGCAATGACATTTGAAACATCATAAGAATGTGTACCACCACTGTGTAGCCACAACATTAGTTGCAAGTTATTTTACATGACAATGGTGGATAAGTCCACTGACCCGAATCACAGAGCTTATATTATTCTCATTCTGTATTATGTTGGCTAAACTGGTCAAGGGGCCATTGGTCAATATGGTAATCTTAGATCCTGGATCCAATGTTCTTACAATGGACTCCCAGATTTCCAGTGCCAGAGGCTGTCTAAGTTCAGGGTGATCTGTGTCACGAGGAGCTCCATATTTTACAGAGTTTTCTGCAGTGTACCTTGAGAAGAAAAATAAGCCCTCGATATTTGAGTCCCGAATAAAGCAAGATCACGGTTCAAATAAGAGGAAAGAAAAGGCATAAACATCCATGGAGGGAAATTATACCTTCTAGGGCTTCGCGGTAAATCACGAGCAAGCCCATAGAGAGTGTCCGAGTCTAAGAGTCCACCACTCCCGTGAGGAATGGCCTTAAGGTACTTGCAGTCTCCAACCGCAGAGAAAACAGGATCAGACTGGTTCATTGCAAATACATCTCCTAGACCAACTGGAATATCATCACGGCCCATCATATGCAAAAAATCATAAACAATGTCTATCGTTGCAGCATTTGCCCATCCTGTTGGACTTACAATGATTCCCTGGATGAAATGACCAAAGAGGATATGACATTAGACCCACTGCTTTCGACAGGAGGGAAAGAGAACAGAGAAAGGCACCATAGTTGTGTTTTGTACAACTGGAACCAATGTGTTGGTGGTCGCAAGTATAATTATTAAACCCAACACAACTCTAACTCTATGGGATAACTCAAGACAACTTTATGGAATAACTCGACAAACCTACAACCTAAAATCTGGTCTTAATTGATTTCAATTTGAATTGGTTTCAACATTGACTTGTTTAAATTGGCTAAGGATTTTTTTTAAAAGAACAAAACAATGTCTTTTTGATAAGAAATGATTGAACCAGGTTGACCTAATAACTCAATGATCTTAGTCCTCTATCGGGTTAGATCCCGAGCTGGTTTTGACAAGCAGTGCTAATTGTATATGCTTGTTGGGAAATTGAAGTCACTTACCTTGACGTTGATCTCTTCTACAGGCACTTTAAGGAGATAGAATAAAGCCAGGAAATCTCCAACACTCATATCCATATCAAAGACAACAGGCTTCCCCAGTCCTTTGGTTCCAAAGTCTGGCCTGTAAAGAACTTCCTTGTAATGAGGAAATTGAGTGGTAAAATTAAACCTCCCAGATTGTTGAGGGTCATTCAGGACCTGTATTACCATTGCATTAGATTTTGTTGGTCTAGAGTTAAGGAATAAGCAAAAAGAACTTTAGATTCAGAAGAAAAAGATTAATGCCTTGGTGAACTCACATCCAAGAAGCTCTTGTAGAATGCTCTGTCAAGTGTGCTATTCCTGTCAGGATTAGGCTTCGCTCTCGTAGCAACAAGAACACGCACTGCCTCTGCACCACTTGCCTCCTTTGTATGGCCATCCTATATCGACCATTATGTTGCATCAGAAGGCCAGTTAACATTTTCGGAAAGGAAATTACAAGGTAAATCCTTAAAGAAATGATACATCTTTCTCTGTGAAGTACAGAAGATGGCATGCAGGGGTCCTAGAAAGATTACCTCACACCGCCCTTTCCCATTCTCCCCGAGGCAAAGAGGATCTCGAAGGCTTGTCTGCACATGACCACTGTGCACTCCGCCTTTCGTTAGATTAAACCTTGGGACTTCACGGCGGTAATAGAATGGATTCGAGCTATCACTTATCCCAAGAGGTTCATTTGAAGTCACTACTGTTATGTTCATGTACTCCATTTCAGCAAATTCATTTTCTCCATCTCGGTTTTGCGAGTTACGCATGGTAGAAACTGCTACACCAGCTGCGAAGGTGTCCCACATATAATGGCTCTGCAAAAAATCTTGTCAGTCACTGAAACACACATCCCATTGACAATCGTATAAAGGAAACTGTCACTTGCTGCTGAGGAATCTTGAAGAAGAAGAACAAAACGAAAAGGAAGATACGGAAGGATTACAGTGTAAAAGTGGTCGTCAGTCCGAGTGTCACGAGTCATTTTCAAGGACTGGAAGCAGTATTGCGCCTCGTAGGTGTGCTGGTTCTGCTCAAATGCCTTGAAGAAATTCTCATTTGTAGGAATGGTATTGGTTGCATCGAGGGGCACGAGGGTGAGAGGAATTCCAGAATGTAAAACCTGGAAGAAAATTTGCGTACTCTCCATTAATAATCACAGGCAACAATTCTTATTTATTACCTAGCTAATATATATATTTGTTTTTGCTTCTTAATTAATTAATTAAATACCTGGTATGCAGCAAAAGGATCTGCAAATATATTAAATTCAGCATAAGGATTACTATAGAGGTCTGCAAACAGATTGCCGTCTGACCTCACGGCCCCACCCATCGCGTATATATGCTCAATATTGTTCTTCAGATGTGGATTGTTCATAAGAAAAACGCCAATATTTGTATGAGCTCCTGTAATTAAAACAGTAATAGGACCTGCAGATATCTTTTCTGTCAGCACTTGTTGGGCGGTTGGCTGTTCAAGAGGAGAATATTTCCTGCTGCCCTGGTTGATTTATCAACAAAATTTATATATATAAAAAAAGAACTAATTCTTTTGTTCATTTTAAAAACTAATTATTTTATTTAAGAAACATTTCAATTATATTCATAAATAAAATAATTAACTTTTTTCGCTTTATTGATTGAAGTTTATTTGATTAGTTCCATAAATAAACAAGTCATATATGAATTAAGAAATTAAATTTAATAATATCATAAAAATCAATATCATTAAAGTCATTTACTAAATATTGATTATGATTTTCAGAAGGCAGCTAAAAATGATTTGTTTATTTATTTCATTCAATTATTTCCATCAGTAACGTATATAGGAAAACAAAACCCCATGTCTATACCAGAAGCAAACTCGGCTAATGTTTGTTTAAGATTACGATAGATGATTTTCATGCCGCAGCGCGCCGCAATTTCAAATGGGCTCTGACTAATTCTGTACCTGTGGCAGAAATGCTCTCCGTAAGCCGTAGTTAGAATCAAGATCCAGCCGTCCTCTAGGACCAACAGGAATAGCTTGTCTGTATCTACAGCCTCCTGCTGTTGACTTCCCCTGATTAATATCATACAGCCTCAGGTATCATTGAGTCCATAAATTCACAGACAACGAAAGAATAGTAAAAATTGCAGTGAAATCTAGCAGAAGATCATGAGGGGGGCACAGTTGAAGACCGACCTGTTCAACTATAGGAAGAAAACCACCAACATCTGGGAATATGTGGCCATCTTCTGCTATTCCACCCTCACCTCCCATCCCAACAGACACATCGTCACGGCCCATCATGTAAAGAATGTCATAGATTTGGCTCACACCATGCCCTGCATCTGTCCATGAGTTCGTGTTCACAGTGACTGCCTGGAGCAAGCATAGAGCAGACTGATGATCAAAGCAGACTCGATTGATGTAATTTGTTAAACACATACTTGATCAATTGACAGACTGACCTCCAATCCAAATCGTGATCTGTTGAGCTTCAAGAGGTAGAAAAGAGCGAAGACATCATCAGTATCGACATCTATGTCCAAGAGAATACGGTGTGCCTTTCCCTCTGCATGGCACAGATGATTAAATCCAACAAGTCCTATAGTATTGATCAATGCTAAGAGCACCCAGAGATTCTTCTGCTGGAACATTTTCTCTCCTCCGATTCACGATATATTTTACCGATCAAGTTCCATTCTTTGAAAAACAAACAAGAGACTAGGGAGACTAGATCGCTATATATAGGCGTTTTGATAGATTTTTCATTAATTATGATGGCTACAGAATATCCGATTTTGTTCTAAAGAATTTGTGGAATTAAACATCTTCCTGCCATGCATGCACCTTCCTTTTTCAAAGATGCGTGCATTAATTTTTTTCTCCGCCATTTTTAGTGCTATTTTTCCTCCCTCCTTGATTTATGGTAAGAGATATCTTGGATTGCCTTGCGTTAGTCAACCGATACTAAATTTATTTTAAAAATAATCTGAAGGATACATTTGTGTTTGGTAGTGTGGTCAAACCCCAAGAAATAATTCAAAGATATATATATATATATATATATATATATATATATATATAGTTTTTACCTTAGAATAGATTTGCCCCATTTCGAAAAAAAAGAAAGAAAAAGAATCTAGCTCCGTCACTAAAGATATTTTCCAAATTCCAAGCACTGGATACGTACACAAATATCATAAATATGAAATAGCAAGCAGGTAAAATCTGAGTAGAGAAGGGGGAAGAAAAAAATAGTCTTTTTAGCTATTGTTATGTTATGTTACGCTGCTTTGAGATTAAATAAATCATGGTATTGTATCTTTATATCTTTTTAAAAGGTAAGATTAGTCTTATATGAGATTTGTGACTCTTCTTTCTAAAAAATACGCTTTCTAGAAATTAAACTTATATTCTCAATTTTGCAGAAATATAACAATGCCTTAACCGTTAGACCAACAATTTATTAGTTAAATACATCATGTTTGATAATAAACTATTATATTATGTTTTAGTAAAATCATTTAAACTAAAATTATTATTAAGAGCATAACTTAAAAAAATAAATTTTTGTTTAAATGTAAATATTTTCTTTAAGAAACTAAATGAATTATTTCTTTAAAAAAAACACAAACATAAACAATAATCAAAACATTACATAGTTTTTTTAATAAATTTAACTACTAAGTAATTTAATTAAGATTTAAATAAACTTAAAATAAAATAATTGAGGTTAATTAATTTCAAGATATTTAAGACATGGCAACCTTCTATTTTGAAATTTAAAACACGTAGTTTCCAAATGCGAATTCACAGGTTTAAAATACTTTTTTGCTCCGACAAAAGAAAGCACCCGATTTTTCAATGTATACCTTCAATTTTTTACTATATAAGCTACCTTTTTTTTGTTTCTCTTTCAATGTGCTAAGTACAAAAACAGAAAGAATTATTCTTGCAGGAAATATGATTGATCCAGTGAAATCCTCCACTAATAACAGTATTAAAAATAAAAAATCATTTACTGCTGTCAGGGGGTATAATGTTCAGACCAATGTATCAGTAAGGATACCCCTCTGATTCAATTTGGTGGCACACCCCAAATTCTTCTCTGTTCACCAAAGCTTCCAACGACAGCAGATTGCTTCTTAACGGTGAGTTGCTTCGCGAAAAGATCATAATGTGCCTCAGGATCTACGTTCTCCAATATCTTGACAAATTTTCCTTGTTTTTCATCAATCACAACTTGTCCATCTTTCGATTCATCACCTTCAGCAAGGATCATGATAGGTTTGGCTAGCCAGATTGGCTCAAGCTTGGAATGATCCCCAGCTAAGACCACTGCACCAAGGATTTCGCCCAAGAATGTATCCTGCAGAGCAAGCTCATTCAGAAGATAGCAGCTAAAAGACTCTCTCCTTTAGAGAAGGATCAAGCATGCTCCCCGGACACAACTATTGTCTTTTAGCAAACAAATTTAAGCCCTTCAATATTCAGAAAGTCTATGAAATGATCCATTTACTATCTATAACCAATATAATGGTGCTTTCCTTCAGGCTAAGATAAGAATCCTTACCATGTGATGATATCTGTGATGAGTTTCTTTCAGGCGGTAAAGACTTGATAGCAAACGCTGCACAAACAATTCCTCAGGTGTTCTTTTCGTCTTGCTGCGTAAACTTCTTAGGATCTTAGGAAAGGAACTGACTCTACGTTGGACGCCGAGTGGAATGAGCGTAATGTCAAGTGATGACTCGAAAACTGTCTTAGCAGCCAAGGGATCAAGAAACATATTTAGTTCTGTATACTCATTACTATCAATAGTCAAAACATTTCCTTTGTCTGCATCACTATGGCTGATATGTCCTCCAACAACATAAACATCCTGCAATGACATTTGAAACATCATGAGCATGTGTACCAACACTGCGTGGCACAACATTAGTTGCAAGTTTCTTGACAATAGCAGATAAAGCCCACTTACCTGAATCACAGAGCTTGTATTATTCTCATTCTGTATTATCTTGGCTAAACTAGTCAAGGGGCCATTGGTCAATATGGTAATCTTGGATCCTGGATCCAATTTTCTTACAATGGAATCCCAGATTTCCAGTGCTAGAGGCTGCCTGAGCTCAGGGTGATCTGTGTCGCGAGGAGCTCCATATTTTACAGAGTTTTCTGCAGTATACCTTGAGAAGAAAAATAAGCCTTCGATATTTGAGTCCCGAATAAAGCAAGATCACGGTTCAAATAAGAGGAAAGAAAGGGCATCAACATCTATGGAGGGAAATTATACCTTCTAGGGCTTCGCGGTAAATCACGAGCAAGCCCATAGAGAGTGTCCGAGTCTAAAAGTCCACCACTCCCGTGAGGGATGGCCTTAAGGTACTTGCAGTCTCCAACCGCAGAGAAAATTGGATCAGACTGATTCATTGCAAATACCTCTCCTAGACCAACTGGAATGTCATCGCGACCCATCATGTGCAATAAATCGTAAACAATATCGATTGTTGCAGCATTTGCCCAGCCTACTGGAGTTACAATTATCGCCTGAAATAAAAATGGTAACTAGAGTTGTAGTCTTTCGAACTTGGCTTTTACAGGACTAATAGCATATGCCTGCTGTAAAGAATCTGGAAAATTGAAAGCACTTGCCTTGAGGTTGATTATTTCTACTGGCACTTTAAGGAGATAGAATAAAGCCAGAAAATCCCCTGCGCTCATATCCATATCGAAGACAACAGGTTTCCCTAGTCTTTTGGTTCCGAAGTCTGGTTTGTAGAAAACTTCCTTGTAATGAGGAAATTGTGTAGTAAAATTGAACCTTCCAGTCTGATGAGGATGATTAAGAACCTGTACACACGAAAACGTTTGTTAGTATATCATTGGAAGATATCTAAAGTGATACATCAGAAACACGTATAAACATTGATGATTATATAGAGAAACAATGCTTGAATGAACTTACATCCAAAAAGCTCTTGAAGTATGCTCTGTCAAGGATGCTATTGCTGTCCGGATTAGGCTTTGCTCTTGTAGCAACAAGAACACGCACTGCATCTGAACTGGTTACCTCCTCCGTGTAGCCGTCCTACATGTAAAGATTTGAATATAATTAGCTAAAACAAGCGACTGAAATTGATTTTCCTAGTGCCAAAGCCATTGGATTGAAGAAAACAAGCAACATCTTTGTTGGGTGAGATGAAAAAAAAAATAGATGGTCTTTTAAGAACACAATTTGGCTGGTGTGTTTCCACTAAAGAAAGTGATTTACCTTGCATCTCCCTTTCCCATTTTGCACAATGCAAAATGGATCTCGAAGACCAGTCTGAACATGACCACTGTGCACACCTCCTTTCACTAGATTAAACTTTGGAACCTTACGGTCATTAAAGAATGGATTCGAGCCGTCATTTATCCCATAAGGTTCATTTGAAGTCACCACAGTTATGTTCATATACTCCATTTCTGCAAATTCATTTTCTCCATTTTGGTTCTGCAAAGTACGCATGATAGAAACTGCTACACCTGACGTGAAGGAGTCCCACATGAAATAGCTCTGCAAAAGATGCATTAAGATTTATGATCATAAAAGTTTTAGTTCTCCCTTGCCGCACAAAAGATATGTATGACATTTAATATAAGGTTTCAATTGGTAAAAGTTCTTGAAACAAGCATTACAGTATAGAATTGGTCGTCAAACCAAGTGTCACGAGCCATTTTCAAGGACTGAAAGCAGTATTGTGCCTCGTATGTGTGCTGGTTTTGCTCAAATGCCTCAAAGAAATTCTCATTTATTGGAATGGTATTTGTTGCATCAAGGGGCACAAGGGTGACTGGAATTCCAGAATGAAACACCTGAATTAAAAGCAAATGTGTCATCGTAGAATGCAGCCATTCTTTGTATCTAGAAGTATCCAAAGTCTATTCTTGGTTTACCTGGTATGCAGCAAAAGGATCACCAAAGATATTGAATTCACCATAAGGGTTGCTAGTGTAGTCAGTGAACAGATTACCAGGGTTACCACACTGTCTTGGTTGGCATGATGAACTTGCATTATTGGGGCAACAACCAGTTGGATTTTTTGACCTCACACCACCGCCCATCACATATATATGCTGGATATTCTTCTTGAGATGTGGATACTTCATAAGAAAAATCCCAATATTTGTATGAGCTCCTATTATGAAAATGGTAATAGGACCTGCAGATACTTTCTCAATCAGCACTTGCTGGGCAGTAGGCTGTTGAAGAGGAGAATACTTCCTGCTGCCCTGGTTCATGAACAAATGTATGTGACATATATGAATATAATGTTATTGGGAGGAACGTTAAAGAGCAGATCTTCAAATTCAACTGTAAATACAACAAATGCTAAGCTCGTGGATTCAGTTCCACAGGAAATTCTTGTTGACAAAAGGAGAAACCACATACCTGCTAGATAGTGATTTAACATATTGTTCTGAATAATCAATCCAAACAAAATACACTGGCATGCAGTGTGTGAGTGCGTGCGCACGCGAAAGAGAATAGTCTGCTTAAATTGCAGTTGAAAACTACAAGCAACTCAACCAAATTTGTACCTGAGGCAGGAATGCTTTCCTTATGCCATAGTTAGAATCAATATCTAGCCGTCCTCCTAGACCAACAGGAATAGCTTGTCTGTATCTACAACCTCCTGCAGTTGCATTTCCCTAATATGGAGTCTTAGATATCAGTACCATGTCGATTAACATAATCATAGAAAACGAGAGATTAGTGAATATCTCAAAGAAATTTTCTTTAAGTTGACTTCCCTAAGCATGTATTAGCAAATCAAATCGTCATAAAAGTACAACTTGATCAAAAGAAAAGGATACCATCTTTAAATGCAGAAGAGGGTAGTTGAACGCACCTGTTCAACTATAGGAAGATAACCACCAACATCCGGAAGTATGTGACCATCTTCTTTTATTCCACCCTCACCTCCCATTCCAACAGATAAATCGTCACGACCCATCATGTAAAGAATGTCATAGATTTGGTTCACGGCATGCCCTGCATCAGTCCATGCATTTGTGTTGATAGTGACTGCCTGGACTAAGGCAATAACTGCCAATGTTATCAAGTGTTCATGAACCTATATATATCTTGGAGCAGGCAAAAAATCTTGGAAAGGAAAAATGCAGGCCTTGTCGAAGATATCAGAAACTGCATTGTAACTAAAAGAGATATAATAATTCTGTTGTAATTCCAGGAAACTAGGATCTAAAGTCATATTTTAAGCATCCAGATGAGCTCTATTTAGGATTAAAAGGTGCTTCGACTACCTGGCCATTTCAGAGAATGAAAAGAATTCTCTGATCCAACTATCTAATAATTCTGATGTGATCAAAGAGAAAAGAAAACTATTTAATGATTACAGAATCAAGGCAAAACTCAACCCTGAGCTAACAACTTTTCCATTGATCATATGCAGCTTAACTTTTATGCAACAGATCCAAAAGCCGGAAAATGAATGTACAACAGATACAAGAAAAGCAAAAGGACTCACCTCCAATTCAAATTCTGATCTGTTAAGCTTCAAGAGGTACAAAAGAGCGAAGAAATCATCCGTATCAACATCTGTATCCAAAAGAATCCGATGTGGCTTTCCCCCATCAGTGCACAGACTAGCTCTAGCAAGTTCAAGAACATTAATCAACACTACAACTGCCAAAAGATATCTCCTTAACATTTTTTCTCTGTTCCAATCACAATCCTCAAAGTCTCTTCCCCCCAAAAACTACAGAAAATACAAACTGTTACATCCATTCCATACCTTAAAACAAGAAAAACAAATACATAAAAACATGATAGCAAAAAGCACAGTACTCTTACTGAATATAATGGAGGCCGTAAAACAAAGAGGTGAGAGCACACAGAAGGGAGACAAGGACTTGAAGGTTTAGCTAATTGGTGTCTGAAATGGTTTTAAAGGTGAGATTCACATGTGAAAAAGCATCGACAAGACTAATTTCTGTGAGCAGCAGCAAGAGAAGAGACAAAGAAGATGCAATTATGTCTTCATTACCAGTACTATAATAGATTCTTGGACCTTTTGCCATCACAAGAGATTAAAAAAAAGATAAAAAAAAGAAGATAAGAGTATCGGTAACAAAATATGGAAGAGTCAAATTCCATACATGTAGTAGGTAGCTATCATGGGGTGAGTCAAATTAATTATGTCATCTTTTGTAACCATGTGAGATCACTGCTAATGTTCTATTCATGATTTTGTATGATTATATATATATCTTGACATGACTTTTCACTGATTTCAACTTTACCTGCTCTCTCTCTCTAAATCAAGAATTTTTTTATTATTATTATTTCCAAGAAAGGGCTGGCAGACATAATTCTTGTATTGCCGAGACAATACTGTTGCTGTAATTGAATTCTCTCATTTCCAGGGAAGGAAAAAACCATTGGTCATGTATAAATTTCACAGTTAACTTTACCGGTGTATATCAAGGTAAAAGAAAAGAAAAGGTGTCAAGTAAATAAATCACTGCTCTCTTGGCATGAAAAAACTGCAGAGCTAGGTAATAGAATGTTGTACCTCGTTTTTTGCTAGACCTGAACTAGCTGTGGAACTCCATTAAGCCACCGCGAATCCACCATGGGGTGGTAAAAGCTAGAGAAGAAACGGTGTGAATGCACTGTTGTGGGCAAGATTATCATGCCGCAAAAACATTTCTATATATATTGTCAATGAGCTAGCATGATCGGAATTCTTTTGGTGTAAGGTGTGCTTTGACTTGTGATTTTTATTTTTCTGGTTCCTTTCTTATTTTATAATTTTCTTTGATCCTTCCTGACAAATTCAGCTGTGGGTGCTCCATCTCGTTGGCCTTGAATGCGGCCGCGTTATGGCTTGGTGAATGGATCAAGACTGGATTTAATTTGACCATTCACACTTTAAGGGAACATGTACACAATTATATTTGTTTATAATAATCAACAATTTGTAACAATTATTTATTATATATTTTAGAGTTCTACGTAGATCAAGGTCCGTAGGTTGGTAGACGTAGCTATTTTTTTTTTAAAGGATAAAAAATTTAGAAATGCGGTTGTGATTGTTTTTCAAAGTGTTTTTTACTTAGAATGCATCAAAATAATATATTTTTATTTTTTAAAAATTATTTTTGATATTAGCACATTAAAATGATTTGAAAATATTAAAAAACATTAATTTAAAATAAAGGAAAATTAAAATATTTTAAATTTTTTAAAAAATATTTTTAAAATACAAAAATAAACAATACCTTAAAAAAATTCAAGCCATGTATTATTAATTTTTAGAGTTCATCCAAATAAGCAGATTGAGTTTTTAATTGACTAACTAGATAAGAATTTTGTTTTTATCTTTTTTTAATTTATATTTTTAGATCCATCCATATTTTTATAAAAAAAATAAAAAGTTCACGTGCATTATAAATGATAGTATAGCTATGAATTAACTTAGATATCCTTTTATTTAAAAAAATATATAAAAAAAAAACATTTTTAATGAAAAAACCTATTACTAAAAGCATATAACAAGTTGACAAATTAAAAAATAGATAAATCAACAATTTGGATTGATTGCTATCTCTTTTAAATAACAAAGTAGGAACAAAAATTATTTCTGTCCTGTCACAATCTTCTCTCTCTGTTTTTTTTTTCTGACACAAGGAAAAGACAAGAACTGACCTTGATGGGTAATAAATAATCTTTATTTCTTTGTTTTTATGATGCAATCCGAGAAAAGTAGGCGTGGGGCCTCCGTTAAAAGTCCCAGGATTCATTATGCCACGTTGTCCACAGGAGACACGTACTCTAATTTGACAAGGCGATGCTTAAATATGTGGGGCCCTACTCCATAACACCTCAGCAAAAATCCTGACATCGACTGGCAATCCGAAGACTTTGTGCGCTCCTACGTAGGCATGTCGTTTTGTTATGCGTTTCCCACGTGGATTGTCCGTTTTGTTTTTTCGGTTTTGACGGTTGGAGCTGAAGAGACTCGAACGGCCCTTTGATTGTTATCATGGGGGGAATATCACATACGTATTAAAGTATCCAAAAATAAATAAATTAATAAATTAATATATGTTCTTAATGCCCATTCAGGATCAATTAAAATAATTTGTTTTCTGTGTCCGATAGGATGATTGCACGACTTGTAAATTATGATCGCCGAATGATCCCTATACTTCACTCTTGTCGGCCAATCAAGGAGTGATGAATTCAAAAATTATTTATTTTTCTTGCTTTAATTACAAGAACAGATTCAGACTTCAAGAACAAAAAAAAAAAAAAAAACGAAGAAATTAAATTAAATTAAATTATCTACTCAACCATGCCTGGAAGGACTGAGAATCTTGCCGACCACCACGTCTAGAAGATTAGGAAGGGCATGCAGAATATTTAACTTGAAATTAGAGATTCTCTCCTCTTGATAATAATAATTAAGTTAAATAAGAGCATCTATCATTTTGATGAGCTGTACTGTTTTTTTTCTGTATTATAAAAATATTTTTAAAAAAAATTAAATTTTTTTATTTTTTTTCAAATTAATATTTTTTTGGTATTTTCAGATCATTTTGATCTGCTAATATCAAAAATAATTTTAAAAAAATAAAAAAAAATATTATTTTAATATATTTTTAAATAAAAAATATTTTAAAAAGCAAGCAACCGTAACTATATTCACAAACAGGAGAAACAAAAAGATTACGAATTGGATTTAATTAATAACACCCCAAGGCTCGAAAGGGACGTATGCGCTAAGAGCATCGAGAGTTGATTTGAATGTTCTCTCCATTATGTATATGTTAATTAACGTATTCCTCCCATTAATTATTGGCTCAAAAGGGGGTCTCCAACATGATAAATTCTATTTTCCCAGCCATTGAAATGAGTATATTGGCTTTATTGGGTTGAGATTAAGCCCCACTCACTCCTTTTCTCAATGGCGGAACGTGAAAAAGTCCAAGATTAAAAACATCTCGTGGATAAGTAGAGTGTTTAAAAGGGGATCAAAAAGGGAGATCGGAAGATTTTAGAAACCAAAATATTTGTTTTTGTTGTGGTGTGTGCACTAAAAGGAGCTTTGCTTTCTACCACTAGTACAAGTTCTTTATCTCGGTCAAACCTCACTTATTATCCTTAATAATGGAGTTATGGGACACTTAATAGAGTTATGAGTGGTATTTAGGTCAAGGGTGAGCTCTTTCTTGACTAAAAACGTGCTGAGAAGTTTTGTAGAAATTACTTTTTAAAATACATTTTCTTTAAAAATATATTAAATTAATATATTTTTTTATTTTTTAAAATTTATTTTTAATATCAGTATATTAAAACGATATAAATTCATAAAAAAAAATTAATTTAAATCTAATTGTTTTAAAAAAAAATTAAAAACATGATTAGATCGTGAAATCAAATCCAAGGGGCTAACACTAGCTAGTAAACATCCACTAAAATAGTGCTGAAGAGTGTATTGAGCAAGTAATTGGTCCTAGACTATCCTCCTTGGAAACCAATTAGAGCAACACACAAGTGACCTAGCTCCTTTTGAGAGCACGTGTTCAATTCCTTGTGCTTCAAGGAAAATAACTTTTCTTTAGAAAAATCACTGTATAATAGCAAACAAAAGTGGGCCTACAAGGACTCAGTCACTGAATAAAACATTTCCATAAAGAATTCGGAGAAGGCTTTTGGTCCATAATCGAAATTAAATAAATAAATAAAAATGATGGGATAGCATTATCATTGATGAACATTTTGTGCTAGGGAATTGTCGCTGTTATTGACTAAACCTTGGGCCAAACAGAAAAGAAAGGGCACGATCGATGTGCAATAAGGGTTTGGTGCAAGCTGCTGCTGTGTATGAGAAGGGTCTGTCGTGCTGCTTGTGGTGTTGGACACTTCTATCTCATTAGTTTGAGAATTTGGGAGTGGAGAATACATCTCGATGACAATTCAAAACTCTCTAGGGTTTTGTGAAAAAAAGGAAAGAAACTTTGACATGTGGTTTGGTAATATTGGAGAGTGAAAGGTAAGAATAAAAACAAATAATATAATATGATTTTGATCTTAAAAAAAAAAAACAGTAAGTGTGTTGGGTATTGTGAGGTATGATGTTTTAAAAAATATAGCATAGTTTGAATAGATTAAGAAATAGCATAGTTTAAACCCAGCCACCATTAAAAATAGCAGTTTTTTTTAAAAAGTAAGTTCTGAATAAAATTAATTAACAACTCAATTCAAATTTTTATGAATATATCGGACCTTTATTTTCAACATACTCAGTGTCGTTAGAAAGATCTCGACAAGATAATTTTAATCACATATTGAAAGACCATCAAATTGTGGTCCTAATCTCTTAAGGTTTTGTTCGAGGTTAATTTAGGGTTAATTATGACCTCATTTAATGGTCTTCCAAGATGTAATTAAAAATGTCTTTTTGAGATCTTTCTAACAGTACTGAGTATGTCAAAAATAGATCATCAGTGTGTCCCTGATGATCCTTTTTTTTTCTTTTTTTTCTTCCTTAATTTCTCTATCCTATCATATCAACTTATCTTTTTAGCCATTGGATCTTGAATCTTAATTTTTAGCTATTGAATCTTCATAGAATTTTGAGTTCACTTTTGATAATGTTAATTATTTTGAAGAAGAAGAAGAAGAAACATCACTATAAATACCGTTATTCTCAATAACAGTTGGGTACATAATTGATATTAGAAAACACAGTTGTGTTCAACCGCTATTTCCAGTAGCAGTTTTGTATAAAAGCAATATTGAAAAACATGATTGTGTTCAAATTGTGTTATTTTCCAAATGCTTTATGAAATTATGTCATTCTACCAAAAGTTTTAACAAATTATCTTATTTTTCAAAAAAAACCCCAATATAATAGAAATGTTGCTTTTCTTCATCAAAATCGGTCCTTAAACTCTAGCATTTTGGTACGAGCAATAGGTTCCGAACTAATTAATATCACCTATTACTATGCAAAATAATTATACCATGTGAAGCATTGTTTTTTTTTTTTTTAAATTAGCATAGTAAACCTAAAAATTTGGGGGAATGACATTGTTTGAAAAAGATTTGGCAAAATGATATAATTTGACCTTATCGTGTTTCTGAAGCGCGACATCCACTAAATATCGCGTTTCTAAAACGTGACAACTACATGTCGCGCTTTTGAAGCGTGGCATTAACTAAATGAATTCGGCAATGCTATTAATAAGACCAGATCATCCAGTAAATGATATAGACGTAGATAGATAGATGAATTATGTTTATATATTTCGAGATTACTTGAATATTGAATTATTTTATATTCATTTTACATGTATATATGTTTTTTTTTTTTGCATTCCTGGGGTTACTTGTGATTATGGAATATGAGAATATGTTGAGTTTAATTATAATTTGTTGATTGCAGTAATTGTGATTTTTTGCTGTTTTTTTAAGCAAGATAAAATTTTAGAAATAGTTTCTATATAGAGAAAATTCTGTCCAAATTTTGATAAAATTGTAAATATTTTAACTCTCTAAAATTATAAAGTAAATAAAATTTTAGATTAACAAAAACTATGATTTTAGAAACTTTTTCAGGCTTAAAACACGAAAATGACCTAAAACCATATAGTAGCAAAAACGGTCTGACTGTTTTTGCTACAGTCTAACTGTTTTATCAAATGTTCAGCCTTTTCTCAAAACGATCTTTTTGAGAATGTCGCCGTTCAGAAACACGACATTTCATTAATATCCCGATTACAAAACATGATATCAGTTGTCGCGATTCTGAAATATGACATGTATCAAATCGCATTTCTGTATCGCAACATTATTGAAATGTCGTGTTTTTTGAACTTTGATATCTACTATTTCACTAAAACTTTTTTATCCTGTGCTATTCCGGCATTTAATTATTTTTCTAGGTGTTAATTGTCCAATTTATCCTTAAGTACTTGTAGCTAGCTTCCACACAAATTCAGCATTTCTTTTAATTAAAAATTGCAAGTTGACGTTTATTTATGTTAGGGTGTTTATGAGTGTAGTAACAATTGTTTTTCAAAGTGATTTTTAATTAGAAATACATCAAAATAATATAATTTTTTAAAAAAATATTTTTGATATCAACACATCAAAATGATCAAAAAACATAAAAAAAATTTAATTTTAAGCAAAAGAAAAAATTTATTTTTTTTAGAAATGCTATTTGGAACACAATTTCAAACGGTCTCGTCACCAATTGCGTTTTAAATTGTGGTATGTGAGTGCCTCTGTTTTTGCATTCAAAAGGAACTTTTGAGAAATTTTTAATTTTTTTATTTAAATTATTTTTTTATAATTTTTGAATATTTTGATGTGTTAATGCCAAAAATAAATTTTAAGAAATATAAAAAAAAATATTTTGATGTATTTCCAAGAAAAACATAATTTGAAAAACAACTGTTATCACAATTACAAACACTACACATGAATGTTTATGTGACTAATCACATTTAAAATTATGGTTGGTCACCAAAAAAAAAAACACAGGGCTTAGTTTCTTAGTTCCAAGGATTATATTTCTCAACAATTGCCATCATAGTAGACCACAATGATTCACCAAACCATTATCTATGTTATGTGTGTTGTTCTAGGATTAAGACAACAATACATATAAGAGGATGGTGAATTAAGTATGCAAGGTAAAACTAAAAATTAAAATTTTTTTACATAATAACATCCAATTTTAAACACTCAAGTAAATGTAGAAGCAAATAACAAAATAAATAGGATAATTAAAGAGTTAGAGTTTAGAAAGAGTATACCAAGATTGATAGAGGTTCGACAAACCACTTACTCCTTTCCTTGAATTTTCGTTCAAGAGTTTCATTATCACACACTAATCTTCTTAATGGGTGAGACCAAATCGTTACATGATTCTTTTACGGGTGCAAGATTAAACCCAATTCTTTTGCGAGCTTAGGATTAAACCGTTATTTTGAATCTTTTGTGGGTTAATGATTAGAAAACCTTTCACTAATACTTGTAGAAGAACAAGTATTAAATCATTCACTATTTAGTTTCTAGAAAACTTTTTCAAGTGTTTAAAGTGTTACTTAAATTTTCCACAATATATTCTTTTAGTAGAGTTGTTTGGAATAACAATTAAGTTTTTTTGGAGGATTTTGTCAATTCACACTTAACTTTGTGTTTGGATGATTACAAGTGAAACATGAGTGTTATAAGTTGTTTTTAAAAGAAAATATATTTCAATTTTTGCCTTAGGAGTTTCGCCTTTGTTTTGGTCAAGTGAAGGGTTATTTATAGG
>Ga0325403_1001823_pt1 | contig 18269 bp, 5 predicted proteins | sample PopdelMetagenome_19_FD_205665 | JGI IMG/M metagenome (GOLD analysis project Ga0325403, IMG submission 205665) | Populus deltoides microbial communities from Bellville, Georgia, United States - Xylem-PdKOR-R4 | ecosystem: Host-associated > Plants > Phyllosphere > Stem > Wood/Secondary xylem...
TAACTTATTTACCCTTCAATTCAAAGTTTTTAAAGCTGAACATTTAGAGTTTTTTAGTTTTTTCCTTTGTTCACGTACAATGAAAATATACATTTATCCTCACACTTCCAAAGAGTTGTTCATGGTTAAAGGTGCTTTTTCATACTTCCAAAGAGGTTTTTTTGTTATTTTCAATACCATTAAGGGCAAATTAATCTTTTTGGGTTGATCAATTAACATTAAAATAAAAAACATTGTTGGCTCATGATGACCACGTGCCAGCGCGTGAAAGGCGCTATGTATTTTGAGCAGCATATACAACATCTCCCGGTAATCAAACTTGCCCTTTCACTTTGTTGTTAGACCCGCTGCTATGTTTTTTTCTCATGGTGTAATGCGTGTTAGTGATTGTGTGGTAGATTGTCATCGGTGGCATTTTCTTTTTATTTTGCTTATTTTCTCCATATTGTCCTAAAATGTGTAGGTTAATCCTATTTGTTTTTTATGTTTCAACTTCAATTTTTATTTTCTTGATTTTTAATTTTTATTATTAACCTTTTTATAAATGTTTTTATTTTTTTTTCAATTTAGTCCTTACATTTCAATTTATCATATATTATTTTTTTCTAATTTAATCCTTATTCTTTTGGTTTCTTATTTTTTTTCCTTGTTTTTTTTGTGAAAGTTTTATTAATTTTCAATTTAATCCTTTGATCCAAGTTTATGGTGTTACAACCCTAATTTCCTGAATACAAAACCCCATGACTATCTATAGGTTAATATACAAACCATGGTGTGTGTATATATATATATATAAAGTTTACTGAAATTTTGATAGAGTTTTCTCTATACTTGGACCATACCAAGTTATAAATAAACTTCTTTTTCATCACAATTCATTAACATAATCATAGTCCAATCATCCTAGACCTTATTTCATCTCATTAAAATCAAGGTCTTCAAGCATATACAAATTTTCATCACAAAAAAATTAGTAACTTAAACTAAGATTACTTTTTGGTATTTTGTCTATATTATTAACATACACATCCATATTTGTTCACAACATAATCAAAAGTATTACAGATTGTTGGATTTAGCATTATAAAGATATAAGTTTATATATTACATTATCCGAAGAAATAGTAGAATTATGTTACATGTTAGTTTGATACCCTACGAATTACATATTTAAATCTAAACAAAAACTAAAAAGATATGAACCACTAATCAGCCCTGAGATGAGATGTGTCAAATATTCAATTATCACATTTTATTAGAATGCAATATAAATATTTAATAACTAGTCTCATGCATAACTAGTTTACCTATTAGTTCATTCCTTAAAAATAAATTAATTCATTTTTGTGTTCCCAGTCATGCACACCATTCATGTTTTATATTATATCCCTACACAAGGTTCAAATTCCCTAAATAATCGAATAACCGATAACTACCAACTTCTTCTAGGAATTAATCGAATAATGTTATCCCGAAAATATTATTATAGATGTCACTAGCTCCTACATGGTTGCCTAGTCTGATCATTACATCTCGGTCATCTAATCATGGATACCACTAACCCTTTTCACGTTTAATTAGTCTAGTTATTATATCTCGGTCATCCAAACATGGATGTCACTAGCCTTATCACGGTCAACTATTTTAGTTATTATATCTTGATCATCCAAACATAGATGTAACTACCCTATCATAGTCAACTACTCTAGTTATTATATCCCGGTCATATAATCATAGATGACATTAGTCCCAACATAGTCAAGTAGACTAACAAATTATTTCTCTAATGATACTCATGTTGCAAATGTTCAATAAATAGTTTACACTAATAACATAATTATACAACTCTAAGAAATTTATTATACACGGTGGAGGTGAAAACACCTATCTGGTGCCTGAACTCGCGAAAACGTCCCTTGTTATTGAGTTGATCCTATGACCTCTCCTATATCATCAGACATACAATATCATTTGTTATTCAATCCTTAATTTATTTTCAAGTTTAACTTCATATACAATCATTTTATTCCTTGACTTAAAATGATTTAACACAATTTCATATCACTTTAAACTAATCATCATTAACAATTTAACCTATATTGAAAATCTCATTCTTATAACTTCTATCGTTTAAATCTTATATCAAGAGTAATTTTAAACAAATTTTAAAGTTGGCTACTTCTAGATGACTTAACTTAATCACTCAAGAACAATGATCAATTTTTTAACTATATCTAAAGTTATAGAATACAATTTTGTGCATGGTTTATTTCTTCTTAAAGTTAAGATACAAAGCTACAACTTTATTAAAAGAAAACCCATTCCTACCATTAATGTACCCAAAACTACTCGTTATTGCAATAAATAAAAATTATCCACAAAACTTAGTCCAACTGTCCCTCAAATTTTTATCTATATCTTAAGTTTTATAACTCCGAATTAAACAAGGTAAGTCCCTTTAGAAATATAACATCCCTAGCTACAATTTCTTATGAAGAAACTTATTTCAAATTTTGTCATTTTTAGCCCTAAACTCATCTGGTAGTTAGGTGATAATACTATCTAGTTCTCCAATCTTTGATTTTGATATATAACCAAGTATTTTCATTCATTTTCTCACCATTCAAAACAAATATTTCTCGTCCACCTATCTTATAACATCATTAAACATAACACTCTAGTAATAAACTAATCTATCTCACATCCTACTTGAAATAACCAAAACTCTTTAAAAAAAAAACCATATTTATTTTCTTTAACATTCCTTCATCAACAATACTTCAACACAACACAATAATTCCATAATTCCTCAAAATTCCAATGTTCACAATTCAAAGCATAACCAATCTTTCTATTATAATCTAAATACAAGATTTTCATTTCTTTTCAATTCACTCTCTACATTTCAACACATGCTATAATAAGTATAAACAAACAATATTTATATATTATTTTAATTTTTTCCCCAACTTTCCCTCTTCGTGGCTGACATTACTGCCACTAACAACATATGGAATTTTCTTTCATTTATTCATTATTCTAAGTTGTTTCATCCATTTCCATCTCAATTAAATCAAACAAAGCAAATTTATCACTTCCCTCAAATTCTCTTATGAACCCTAACCTAGAATTTATAATTTAGACATCAATTCTTAATCTAAACTTGCGTAATTGAGTTTAAAGCTCCTTACCTGGTGATAAAATATGCTTCGATTTTCAACCAGTCAAAACTTTTCAACACTCCTTCTTTCTTCCCCTTGGTCAACCTTTTCTCTTTAGATTCCTAAATTTCTCTCATTTACTCCTTTTATATTCTTACATTGATGTTGTTTTTCTCACCACTTAACATAAATCCTACCCAAACCCTTCAACTAGCCACTTACTCAATTTTGGTGAAAGAAAATGAGAAATGCTCCCCCCCCCCCTTTTTTCTCTTTTGTTGTTGGCCCCTACAGAGAAAGATGAGGTATTTATAGTTCAATTTATTGGTTTTTAGATAGACCCCATATGACTTAGTTATTTCATTTTGTTCCCATTTATTTTTCTCACATTTAGTGTTATATTCTCTCTTTTTTTTCTTTTAATTTCACCTCTTGTCATTTAATTTAATGTCCTTAATTTAATTTAACCTATTCTATCTCCAGGTTAAAATTTTAATATTTCTTCAACTTGATTTTTATTCTTTTGATTTTTTTATTTTGTTAAAGTTATTTTTTTACAATTTAACTCTCCAATAAAAAAAAAATTGTTGCCCTCTTATTTATTTTTTATTTTGATTTTCACCCTCATTCTTTTAGTTATAATTTTTTTTATTTTAGATTCTTATGTGTAATTGGTTTTTCCCCCCATTTTTTTCTTCAATATTTGATTTGTTAGAGATTAGGCTTCACTATTTTTATCGAGTCATAAGTTTAAAAGCTAACATGGTTCAACATCTTCTTCTTTTTTTTTATCTTATTTTTTTTCCTATTTCAACGTTCAAAATTATTTTTTTTACATAAAAAATGGGCATTTTATACTCATAGTCTCATGACCAAAATCACGGGTTTTGAAAGTCAATATTAGTTGACTTTTGTACATTTTCAAGTCGTTTTATAGAATTGTTTTATTTTTTATTTCTTACTTGAACATATGAATTTTTTTTTTAATTGGTCTTCATGTTTTTTTTCCTTTCCTTTATATAAGATTATTTCAATCATATGCCCGTATTCGTGGGGTTAGTAGGTTAACCTAGGCTGACTAGAATATATTTTTATCTTTTTTAAAAAATTTCTTTTCAAACTCATCACTCAACATTTTTTTATTTAGTTTTTTGCTCCGTTGTTTTTTAGGTTTATGTTTTATGTGGTCGGTCTCGGCCTCATTATTACAATCATGAGTTTCAATGGTTTGCATGAGTTGACTTTGATCTTTTTTTAAAATTAATTTTTTTTCAATTTCATCATTTAAAATTTATTTTTTTAATTGATCTTCGTGTTTTTTTTTTTGCTTTCATTTTACATTTAATGTTTTTTATGTCAAATATCTTAATCTTACTTATTTCTTAATCAAATATCAATTTATCTAATTAGAGGCGGGTATAAGCATTTCAATTTAAGGTTAGGGAGTTTTCTTAAATCCAGTGATGCTATACAAAAGCCTATATATTTATTTTTTTACTGGAAAAACAATTTCTCACTCGCAGCGAAGCGCGAGTCACATAGCTAGTTAACATATACTAAAAGGCCTTAACATTTCACTGTAGCAATAAACAGTGAAATGCCAGGGCCATTTTTACTTTGGTCTTTAAATGTTTTGATGATTTTTTTAATAATTTTGAACTTAGTATTTTTTTTATAAATTTTATCCTTAAATTTTAGGTTTATCAGAAATTGAAATTCATAATTTGTTTTGATTTGTTTTCTATGAAGTTATTTTTGTCTCATGACCCAAGTCACGACTTTTGTGAGTTAGCTATATTGACTCGAATTATTTTTTTTTGTTGTTTTTTAATTATTTTTTTTAACATTTGATTAATTGGAAATTGACCTTTCTAATTGTTTTTAATTTGGTTTTTATGGGGTTCTCACGGTCTTATGACCTTAGTCGTGAGTTTTACAAGTTAGCCATGTTATTTAAAAAAAAAAAAATTTGCCCTGTTTTTAGTTGAATATATATATGTTTACTCAATTTTTTTATCCTTTTTATTTTCAATTTAATCCTTCAATGTTGGGTTGATTGAGAATTGTGCTTCATAATATTTTTTATTTGCTTTCTATGGGATTATCACGGTCTTATGACTCGAGTCGCTGGTTAGGCTAGTTGATTTTAGTTTTTTTGGTCATTTTTAGGTGATTTTCTTTTTTTTTTTAATTTTATCCTTCAATATTAAGTTGATTGAGAATTAGACTTTATAAATAATTTTGTTTTGCATTCTATGAGGTTATCCTGATCTCATGATGAGGCAACAAATTTGGTTAATTGACTTGAGTGGTTTTTTATATTCTTTTTTAATTGATTTTTTTTTTAATTTCATCATTCAAAATTAAATTAATTGAGAATTGAACTTCATAATTTATCTCAATTTGCTTTATGTAAAATTACAATGATCTCACGGCTCACATTATTACTATATGTCTGTATCTATTTTCCAACAATAGATATTTTCATACTAACTTGTGTGTTAACATGGACTAAATTCAGTCCTTGAGTAATATTAAAAGCACGCTCCATTGCTCCTTAATGGTTATAAGTTCGAGTTCTTTCAGGGTTATTGGAGGTTTACATAATCATAAATTTTAAAATCCACGGAATTAGTCGAGATACGCGTAAATTAATTGAAAAATCCACATTAATGATAATAATTACAAAAAAAAAAAAATCACGCTCCACACATCCAACAGATGCGTTTGCAAGAATAATTTCTTTCAGAGGGAGATAATAACATAATAATAAGTTTATGCACTTTGAGAATATTTAAAATAAAATATGTCAATATTTATTTATTTTTAAATGAATACCTGGACTCTCATTATTGTAATGATAAGGGTATGACATGGAAATTTTGCCTATGTGTCGTGGTAGTGACGAGGTGGCATGTATGACATAAATTTAAGGGATGATGCGGTGAATGGTTGATAATATGGTACTCATGATAAGGAAAACACTTTTGAGGAAATTGTTTTCTGATAAAATATAAAAAAAAAAGTAAAAAACATTAACTAACCAGAAATTAGAAGTGTTTCCTCCCCCTCTGTTTTTTTTTTTTTTGACCTTTTCTATAAAATATAAAAATAATTTTTTTAATTTACTTTAAAAAGATAAAAAAAAAAGTAAAATAAAATGACAGGTCCCTAATTTTTTTTTAAGTTTGACTTTTAAAACACTTTGCCAAATTTTTATTTACTTATAGCTAGAGATATTTTTTGAATCTTTTATTTATGCTGGATGTTTTGTTTTACTTTACTTTAAAAAGATAAAAAAATAATAATAATAAAAATGATAATTGTGTTGTTAATTTATGTTGGATTTGTTATTATTTTTAATTTTAGCTAACTTTTTATTTATTTACCACAAAACAAATTGTTTTTTAGTTTTTAATTTTGTTTTTTACAAAGTGTAAATTTATTTATTTTAAATAAAATAATAGTTTTATTGATGAAACATACTTGATTCAATTTTTGTATCTTTTATAACATGATTTTAAATTTTTGATAAAAATTCTGGTTTTATATGTTCGAGATTTTTTAATATTCACATTAAAGTCTTTTATTTCCTAACTTTTTCTTTGACTTTTAAAAACAAATCAGCTAAAAAATTAAAATAATCCAGCATAAATTAATAAAAAAATTAACACAAATTTTCGGATCAATATTTTTTTTCTTTTTTTAAATAAAATAAAAAAATCTAATGTAAAAAAATTGAAAATAATTTCTAGCTATAAATAAATAAATAAATAAATAAAAAGTTTGTAAATTCATTTAACGGATTTTTTTCTCTTTTATTGTTTTTTAATGCTTTATTTTGAACTTTTTATCAATTTCTCTTTTGCGTTTTTATTTTTTTTTTAAGTTGAGACTAATAGAAATTATCTTAAAACCACAATGTTATTTTTATCACAAATCAATATTATAGGGATAATCGTAAATAGATGGATAGAAGTGACATTGTAATGTTGATTACGTTTGAGGTAACACTAAGAGAACGTTTGGTACTGCGTTTGTACCTGTGTTTTATGCAAATTTGAATTTTTTTTTTGTTAAAATTGAGTGTGGTTTGTACTTTTTGGATCGTTTTGATATGCTGATGTCAAAAATAATTTTTAAAAAATAAAAAAACATCATTGGCATGTATTTCGGCACGAAAAGCTATTTGAAAAGCACCCGCAACCACACTGCCAAACACGCTCTAATAAAATCTAAATATCTAAAACTTAATTAATAATTAGATAATACATAATTAGGTGGTAAATTTAGATTTCTTGAGGATTATTTATAAAATTTAAGAATTTTTTTTGCTTCATTTTCATATATATTAAGCTTGGTGAGGTTTTTTACATAATATATAATAAATTGTAATATGGTATGTGAAGTTTAGTTTAGATTTAAGAATTTGTCAACTAATAGTATAAAATCAATTCTTATTCATATATAATTAATTTCATACATGTTAATATTTTATATCATATAACTTGCTAGATTGTTGACCTACGTTATATTGCATACCATACTAAATTTTTTAAATACAAAAAATAAAGCTTAGGCGATGGCAATGTTTCTAAAGAAACAAGAGAAATCCAAAAGTCAAGTCAGTGATTTTATTAGATTCAATAACTATGTTAATTTAATAATATGATAAAAAAAAATAGGTAACAACAACAATATATATATATATATATTAAAAAAGAATGTATCAACCTGTGTTAACCCACGAAACCCATGATCTGGTATATGAGATCAGGATAACCTTATAAAAAGATAAAATAAAAAAAAATAATTGTAAAGAAGGACCTAAAAAAGAACTAAGCAAACCTGGGGCAATATTTCAAACCTGTGACCCGGGTCCTGAGGCTAAAATCATCCCATGAAAGGCAAAACTAAAAAGATCATAAAGTGAAATTCTAGATTAACAAAATTCCAGTCAATAAAATCTTGAGGAATGAAATTAGAAAAGAAAGTTCAAATAAAAAATGATTAAAAACAAAACAAATAGCAATTAAAAGAATAAGGAACAAATTTGACATAAAAATAAAATAAAATAAACATTGAGGGATACAATTGAAAAAATAATTCAATTAAAAGAATGATTGAAAATAAAAAATTATAATAAAAAAAATGAGGATCAAATTTGATATGTGAAAAAATAAAAGGAGGATAAAATCGAAAGAAAATTCCAATTCCATGAATTATTTAAAATAAAAAAATAATAATAAAAAGAATAAGGATCAAATCTAAAAGAAAAACAAATCGAAGGAATGCTTTGAAAATATGCAGGGAAGGCATTGAGATTGAGGATAGAGAAGAAAAAAGAAAGAAAAAAAAAAGATTGTCGATACAAAACCCAATATCTTTTTGTAACATGCACTGCCCATAAATAAAAGAGTCATCGTGAGGATTAAACCGCTATCGTAGACACCACAGTTTGGTTGTCAAACAATACCGTACACTTCATTAGACAAGAACATGAGCACCTTTGCACATCCTCGAGATCTTTACACTCAACCCATTTTTTAAAATTAAATAATATTATATATATGCTAAATTACTAAATTTCCCTTTATCAAACTTTGATAACAAAAAAAGAAAAAAAAACTATACTAAAAGGATGAAAAACCTTTGACCCAAGTTGAAGGTAATATGAACTTAAGGGCATTGTGGTTACTTTATTGTGATTCTAAAATTGAAAACTGAAAAAGCCCTTACTTGCTAGTTGATTAATTTTTGCTTTGAAGGATACATTAGTCATTTTACTGTGAAAAAAAAATAACAACTATATCCCCCTTCCAAGGCCAATTGTGTTTTGTTGATAAGTGCAGAATTATAATTTCATTATTCCACAACAACATTATAAAACCACTACCCCTTTTAGTTTTTTTTTAATGTTAGAGAAAATTCTAACAAAGTTTTAACCCTTAAATATGAGTGGATTTCGCTTTTATTTTAACCTTAATTATCTTCATTAACCCAGTCATAACCAATTTTTTCAACAATCCCTTATAAGAATGGAAATTATATAACTAGTATACAAAGACATAAGGATTTTTAAAGAAAAAATGAGTTAGTAGATCACAACATCAGGATAAATAGCTTTGGCTTTAAACATTTTATAATGAAGTACTATCAAATTTACTCGATAAATTAGTCAATTTGATGTCTTGAACTATTCAACTTTTTGTGTAAAGAAGATTCTCATGTAATTCATGTCCTAGGGTTTTTTTTAGTTCTTATAGTTTTTTTTTCTTTTGCATTAAACAACTTCTAGTTTTATAAGTGCTATAGAAAACTCTATCTTTCAAAATTCTAATAAAAGAAGCCATATTTTTTGTTTATATAAATGATATCTCATTAAGAATATTTTGCTATACTCCACTTAGTAAACTAATATATAAAAATCATTAACAACACAACTCACCCTAGTCATATTATAGCTAGTACCTCCTTTATCATGGATATAGGCAGGTAGTTATTATCTCTTAGTGCTACCGAGAGTGTCAAACGATAATTTTGTCTTTGAATCTAAATCTTAAGATATCCAATCAACTAGTTTTTAATGTATATGTCAAATAGTCAATCGGTTGGTTACACGTCACATCAATTTTATTTATGTAAAAATATATTTATTATTAATAAATGTTTTCTTTATCTTTAATATTTATTTATATTTTATTAATGATCTTGAGTAAAGATAAAGTCATTTGGACAAAAAATCTTTACAAAGAAATTATAAAGTGGTTATAATTATGAGATTCCTATTGCATCAAAGCATTGTTCCTAAGTGTTCATAGCTAATGCTTTATTAAAGGTGGATATTAATTGGAGTTATTGAGACTGATATACATTATATTTTTTTCTTTATGAAATGAAACAATTGTTCTCATGAACTAAGGTATAAAAGGTGTCTAAAATTAATATGTATGTTCTTATTAGATGACATGTACATAAAAATGACTTGCATGGAGATTCTATACAGAGAAATCACTTATGTCTATAGAAAAACTCACATAATAGCTGTGTAAGTGATCTTTAAACTTGAGATTACTAAGTTATCTTATATAGGGAATGTAATGCTTTGATTCTAATTACATGTTGCCTTAATAAAAGGTAACAATCAGGTAGATATTGGATATAAAATAAACTATATAAAGATATTTGAGTGATCAAGATATGATTTATCATCTTAGATGAATTAAAAAAATGTTTCACCTATTGTCAAATAGTATTGATTATGAAATCATTGTGTAAGGTGAAATGAGATTTAAAAATGATTTAAAATCTTATTCAAATAATTAATGACTATAATGTTGAAAACACATGATTTGATAAAGTATACACACTTCATGCTTCAATAACTAAATCAAAATATTATTGATGAAGAAATAATAATTACACTGAAAAACTGGTCACTAAAAAGTTAAGTCAAACCACCAATGACTTTCTTAATATTTGAGAGAGCATGACATGTTGTTAGATAGTGCACTTGATCTTCAAATATAAATCTATCAATTATTGAATTGATAATAAATTAAATTGTTTAATTTATTTAAGTGTTATTTTATTTAAGATTATAATTTATATTTGGGTCAACATATTAGGAAACATAATAGGTCACATGGACAAAGAACCACGAGTAAGAAATTAAACTATGATAATTAATTAAGTATGACTTGATTGTAAATAAGTTTTAAAAATTAAGGACTAGATTGAAATTATACAAAAGGATTATTATTCTAGACTATAAAAAATCAAATAGATTTGATTGCATAAATTTCTAAAACTATCATTAGATAATAAATGTGTGGTGGGGGGGCCGATGATATTTTATTTTAGGTTTTATGGGTTAACCTGGATAGACTCTGGTCGTTTTGTTGTTTTTTTTAGATTGGATTTTTTTTCTAATTTTATCATTTAACAATGAGTTTATTGAAAATTGAGTTTCCAAAATTATTTTTGTATAGATATATATAGGGTCACCTCAATCTTATGATACGGGTCGCATGTTTGGAAGGTTGCCTCAGGTTTTTTTTTTCTTTGAGGTTATCCTGATCTCATGACTCAAGTTATGGGTTTGGCGGGTTAACCCGAGTTGACTTGATTATTTGTTTTTAATTTTTTTAATTTTATCATTCAATATTGGGTTGATTGTTAATTAGGTCTCATGATCCAAGTCAAGGATTTGACATGTTAACTCAGGTTGACTTGGGTCAATTTTTTTATGCTTTTTTAAATTGATTTTTTTTATTTCATCGTTTAACATTAGGTTGATTGAAAATTGAACTTCATAATTTTTTAAATTTCTTTATATAGGGTTATCATAGTCTTATGACTTGAGTTGTATGAAATTTGATCTTTCACTTGGATTCAATTTCTAAATTTGGATCTTGTTTTTGGGTTAGGAAGCCTAGCCCATGTGGCTGGGCCAAGCCTGTTAGTTTTTTAAGGGTGTGTTCGGAATGCTGAAAATCTATCAGAGAAAAAATGCAATATTTTATCCTTAAGACGTGTTTGTCAAATATGAACTTAAAGCAATTTTTAAGCTTATGATTTTCAGCTAAGGATGTGCTCGACAAATACGCTCTACTGATTTTTCCATCATTGCTTCTTTTTTTTTTTAGTGTTTGCCAAACACAACCCTTGTTTTTAATTAATTTAATTTTATGCCTTTAAGGGATCTATTTGTAATAATTTTTTTTTGTCTCTCATATTTTGCTCTTTATTTTCAACATTTGTAATTGTGACCTATACACGAGGTGCCTTTTCAATATTAAATAAACATGTTTCCTTCTACAAAAACAACAAATTTTTCTTTCAAAAAGTACATTTAAATATTTTTATTGTATATGATCAAATCTTTCAAATAAAAATCATATTTGCATCAAAAAATAATAAAGAATAAAAAACACTTGGCATGATTTAACAATTTTAAAATACTACAATTCAAGAAAAACTAGTTTTAAAATATATATTTTTGCATGCATTTTCTTGATCTATATTTCAAAAACAAAAAAAAAATCAATTTGTTTATTTTCATACAAAGGATTATGAACTTATATGTAATGTATATTCCTGGATGCTAAAAGATACAAAAACGCGTTTGAATTTTAGAATGGCTAGGCTCGACCTATAAAGCAATGATTCATTTTATTAGGGTAAACCTGCTTTGACCAATAGATAGACCATCGCTAGAAAAATACAACAATGCCTTAGTAATCAGACAAATAAACAATGTTGAGTACCTTAAGCAGGGTATACTAGGGGTAATATTTCTTTTTTTATACACAACGAGTCCCCTTATCCAAACTCTAAAGACTAGTAGGGTTCTTAGTAACCAAAATACGAGGTGACGGCTCCAAATCTTTTTTTAACGGATAAAGAACAAGAATTCCTCTTTTTTTTCACCCACACATGAGGATCTCGATATGGGAGGATGATCGCACGTACGACAAGGTGGAGAATATCATCTTATCAAAAAAGACATGTCTCGTTTCATAAGTATCAACCCACCACTAATTAGGATTGTTTACTATGTTAATCTCATAAATAACCGTAGACAAGCATGTTCCTGACACATCATTGGAGAGTTTCTCAATTTTAGTATCATTGGCTTAAGCAACCTTTCCTTTATTAGGGTTGCCTTGCTGAAACTTATATCTACAATGTTTTGTTTGACGTGTAGTCTTGCTCCAGATACAAGACTTGCTATGACAATTTATGTCTTTGAACTTTATAAAAAGATCTTTTTTTTGTTTGTTTTTCTCATGGACTCCACTATTTGTTCAACCATTTTCTTCCTAAGAGCCATTAAGGAGGAGCTTTTTCTCCTCCTAGACAACTTATTGTTCTCTTCTATTCTCGGTCTGATAATAAGATCTTCAACTCCCATCTCATTTTTCTTATGCTTAAGGTAGTTTTTAAAGTCTTTTCAAAATGGTGAAAACTCCTTAATAATAGTAGTCACTTGAAGATTCACTTATAACCATCGCCTTAGCATGAACACCATGCAAAAATGAGTTAATTATCTTGGACTTGACTTATTATTATACTTGAATGGACTATTTTGAAGTGAAGAAATATAGTGACCGTAAATTGTTTCAAGCCAGCATCCTCAACCTTGTACTTCTAATCTAAGGAATCTCATGACGCTTTAAAACTATCAATGGTTATACACACTATAGAGTACATTCTCCAAACCAAAATTATTGTGTTTACATACATCAACAATTACCATTATAGTGAGATTAAACTCCTTATATCTTCTCACAGGAATAATATTAAGTTCAAGGCAGTAGAGTAGATAAAATATCTTTTATAACACTTTTAAAGTTCACAACACTGATCTTTTTAGAATTCTTATTATACACCACAAAAGGTGTGATGATGGAATTCTTCGTATCTAGCTTGATCACGTCAAATCAATATTTTATTTTATTATTTTCTATCACAATAACTAAACAAAAAAAATAATTGTTTGGTACAATAATTGTAAAGCTGAATATTATATTAAATTATTCAGCTAACAATGATTTAGGCATGCAAATGTACAATTAAGATAAAACAAAAAATCAGCCAAAAAGATTGGTAGAAATGTTTATTTTTATCAGAATACAGATGTTTTTAGAAAAAGTTAGTAAATCAATGTCCAATCAATAAACAAAGCATTATTCATAATAATAAAAAAAACAACTTTAATTCAAATATTGGCTGCTTATATGTCTCAGACAAAAATAAATAAATAAATAAATAAATCTATGCATGGAAAGCAATACACTAGACAAGTCATGCATCAAGATGGATGACTACTGAATAACTTATCGAACGTGGATTCTGCGAAATGAAACAAGCAAAGTTGCGTCCCCCACTTCCCCTGATATTGTACACTGACAAATGTCGAGCAATCTTTGATCACTTGTCTCGTGCAAACATAGACATGCCACGTTCTCCTTCTTTCCTTGTTTTCTCCCCTCTCCTGGTGCCGACGTGTCCCTTCCTGAGATGCCACGTAGATGCCCTGCCTTCCATTTACGTCCAGTGTTCCTCTTGCCGTGCGCATGGCTTCTCCGAATAAAACAGTTTCGTGTGGAAACAAATTAAAGAGGGACCCTAAATCATCATAAATTACTAGGGCACCTCTTCTGTTACCACCTGTTATTTTTATCATGATTTACATACACGTGGCGCCGTTTCATGGGTAGGCACAGCAGCGCAGGTCATTGCTTGTAGGTTAGGCTCGGGGGGCACTGCAAAATCAGTCGCGTCATGGTCCAAGTGGCAATATCGTGGCAAGTATTTCTTAAATGGGACATTGTATGGGTAGAGCCAAGCGTAACACGTTTAAGTCATGTCTCTGTCAAAAATCTTGGATGAAATTATTCTAAATTCTTTAGATTCTTTTAAATTAAATATCTATGCATTAAATCTACCGGGATAAATTCTAATTCCCTGAAAAATCTACAAGCTGAGTAAAAAATAAATTAAAATCAATTAATTTTATGGAACTAAAAAAAATATATATAACTAAGATTGCCTTCAAATTTTTTTAAAAAAATATTGAAATAACAATATATTTTATCAAACTTTATTTCTTAGCTTAATTCATTAAATTTGCAATCTGAAAATATTTTTTTTTAGATTTATTTTTTACCTAAATATATGATTAAAAAAAGTTTTTTTATAAAAAAATTAAAAGATGAAATATAAAGAAAAAATTTAAATGAAAAAAAAGATACAACAACATATTGGATCGATCCAAGTCTCATGACTTAATCCATCCAACTCGCAGCCTAGGACATGAACTTCATTAGGTTTAATAAAAAAATTTTGAAAATGTTTTTTTTAATCTAAAGGATGTAATTGGATGGAACAAAATCAAGGAAAAAAAACAATAATAAAAAGACATCAAGTGCACGGGCTTAGACTAAATGGCCTAGCACGCATGGGTCTAAAAAAAAGAACCCCGGTTGTTTGGGCCTCCAGCCTAGGCTCACACTTTTGAGCCCCTTTATTTCTTTTTTGTCTAAGGGGTGGATGACTTTTTTTTATAAAAAGATAAGACATTCGATGCGTCATCTATTGTTACCTGGATTTAACTACTAGTGGTAGTTGGAAAACTATGAGCTAATTTTTTTTTGTCAAAATCTTATTTTGAACTTATTTTTGCCAAAAAACACCGAAGTAAAAGTCTTATAACATGGAAAAACTAATTTATTAAGCTAACAAAAGGTTAAATGACACAAAATCAAATGGAGTAAATATTTTTTTTGGGCTTTGATCTATTTTTTCTTGTAATTTTGAAGTTTAAAATAACCATTATCAAACTCTTCTTGTCAAATAAAATCCGTTGACACCAAAGTCGATATTTTTTAAGTATATAAAATCGATGATAATTATCGACTTTCTCTCTCCTCTATTATATTTAAGTACTAAAATATAAAAAAAATAAACTTTTCAATCAAAATTGATTTTGTTTTGAGAATGAAAGTTGGAAAGAGAAAGCAAGAGGATAAAAATGAATTTTGAATAAATATTTAGATTGATAATGAAATTTCTATGTGATTTAAATTTTCATCCTCTATTTTTAATTTGCCTCAAATTTACAAATTATACTTTAATTTGGGCATGGAAAGGTATAACTAAGGAAAAAAATGAGAACGAAAAAAAAAATGTTACAAGTATAAGCTTGTTTGGTTGGGATTTGTCACCATAACATAGAGAATTCTAGAAAGAGGAAGCCATATATATATAACATAGAGAATTCTAGAATATCGTGTTGGATATTCCAAATGTAAATAAAAGTCTGTTGGAATTAATAATCAAAGCTATTTTAATCTGTTTTAATAAATATAAATTAAATTAAATTTATTAGCTAATTAATAATCAAATCTAAATCGTAGATCAAATAACAATTTATAAACTATAAACAATAAAATGAGCATGCAAATAGAACAATATATAGAACAATATCATATTAAGATCTCAATTATTAACGAATTAAATTACACTTGTTGAAGCAATACGACAACAAAATATGATTTTTGCAAGAGTTATCTCTTTATCCTTAAATCAGAATTTGCCCGCCAATTAAAAGTGGTATAGGTAAATTGCTTTTCAAGATTCAACAACTATACTATACTATACTATACTATACTATGTAGAGCATGTTTGTGTTTAGGGTAAAAAGCATGATTATAGTTTTAAAAAGGTAATTTTTTTAAAAAATTATTTTTTTGTGTGATTGCTTTATATAAATTATGTGTTGGTTCAAATTGTGGTTCAAATTGCTTTTCACTGAAAGCATGCCATTAGTATTTAGTTAAAACTATGGTTGTACATGAAATGACCAAATAAAACATTAATTTTTTTAATATATGACATTGAACAATTAATACATAATTGTGATTAACTATTACTAAGGTTAAAAGTCCTACAGTTCTCCCATCAAACTTGAAGTAATTCCATCTCGAATACAATTCATATGCAAAGTCATATGTGAAGTCCTATTGCCTCTATATGTTTATGATCGTTGAATAACATCACGTAAAAAATCTTGAGGCATGAAATTAGGATGGCATTTAAATTCATTAAAAGCAATATCTTGTACAAACTTTCTTCTTATGTAGTTATAAAGAGCTGTTGATGCAACAACAATCTACACCTGTGTTTTATACAGAAACACTGACATGTTCTGCAAAATTCTTCATCTTCTTTTTCACACCCCAAAAGTTCGCTCAATTACACATTGAACTGAGGAATGAATCCGGTTGAACAACTCCCGACTTCTTGGCTGGTCTCGAAGATAAAATTTTGAAAGATAATATCTTTCACCTTTATATGAACCTATAAATCCATATTCACTTGGATAACCGAAGTCAAGAATGTAAAACTTTCTTGTATTCACCGAAGACATTTAAAATAACAAATATTTTATACCATGCGACCAAAAATTAAATAAATGAAAATTTTGAAAGAAGCCTTATTGTTCTATCCAAAATACCTTCTGGTGCCTTTGGAAAGTTGGTATTTGAATTATAGATGGCCTCATGAAAAATTCTCGAGTCATGTGCGCTACTTTCCTATGCAGCCCAAACAAATGTAAATTGCATGTCAAAACTACATGTCGTTATAATATTCTGTGTTGGTACTCCTTTCCTTCCAATAAATGGTATTTGATTTTCCTGGGACACAAGTACACATATATGTTCCATCGATTGTTCCTACACAATTCTAAAAACAAAATTTAAAAAACATTAATTGTAAATGAATTACCAAATGGATTATATAATGAAAGTGGAAAGATAAATATATTTACTTTTTAATAATCTTATATGTTACCTTAAAATGTGACATATATCTCAGGTTCATAACAATTTCTCGTGGTGTTGTCAAAAAGTCTGGATCAACTGGTTTTATTACGTCAACTGATAACAAACACAACCTTTAGAACCTTGTTGAAATACTTACTCATTGTTTCACTAGAATGTTGGAATCTCTCATAAATCTCCCTATTAGAAGCACCCAACACTAAAGTATAAAGAAACATGCCAACTTTCTCTATAACACTGATCCTCGATGTTTTAGTCCAACTGTGTTTCTAAATCAAAACAAAGATTCTGAAACGCCGTTGCATCCATCGTAAATATATTTACACAACGTATCCAATTCCCATTTAAAATTTCATTCAATCACTGCATTCTTGTGTTGTATGAAATCATACAAGGTTGCTTATAGATGTGGTTATTATAATACAATGCAAGTGTGCCTGCTATGCACAATACTAGTTTATGACGATCAAATTCTCTATGCCAAAATGAATCACCTGCATCATCATCATCTTTGTTACTATTGTCATTGTCACTATCATCTTCTGCATTGCTATCATCAGTAGAACCACCACTATAACCGATATGACTACCATTATCCTTACCAGCGTAGCCATGCGAAACATATTGAGCGACATTGTTCATGACATTTTTATACTCTCCTTTAAAAAGGTCACTAAACCAATTTGCATCAATATCTACAATTTTAATTAAATAATTATAAGCTAGGAACAACATATTAATTATTTTATTATTGTAG